>JAABUK010000380.1_pt1 | contig 95880 bp, 97 predicted proteins | sample 5559141 | NCBI WGS metagenome assembly JAABUK01 (sample SAMN10711869, study PRJNA513367) | rock metagenome | isolation source: Antarctica rocks | place: Antarctica: Victoria Land, Pudding Butte nord | collected 2016-01-03
CTTAAGAGGTCGAGAGCTCTTGCGCTGGGAGGGTGGTCCGTGGTCGCCAAGATTGAACACGAAACGCGCGCAAGGCTTCAGCCGCGGCTGCATCAACTGAAGCTTCTCGGGGTCCAGTGGCACAATCCTTGAAGCGTTCCTAGGGTAATTCTCATGTTCATGAATGCATTGTGGATCGCCATAGAATTTAACCAGATCAATCTAAGTGCTCTGCAAAACCCAAAATCGTGGCCTTCATCGGACTATTATGCCTCGAGTGATTTCTTGGAAGCTACTGTAACACAGAATTTGTCTACATTCGATCTACCTCTCCATTCTATGCTTCACTACAGTCCTCTGGCGGACACTTATACAAGTGTAGGCTTCTGATGTCTCTAAATGTCGTTGAAAACATGAAGTAGCTGCCTTGGAATAAGTAGCATTGAATATGAAGGGTACTTCACACCTATTCGCACCGTGGGCTTATGCTAAATCAGGCAGCGATCCTTCAGCGCGTTGCATCAGCTTCGGTGTCTGTAGACAATCGTTTGGTATCATCGATTGGGAAGGGTGTCCTGGTGTTTGCCGCCGTTGCTGCCGAAGACACCCGCAAAGAAGTCGAATCAATGGCAGCAAAGGTCTTAAAGATGAAGTTATGGCCGGATGAGACTGGGACTACGGTTTGTTGGGAAAAGATCTTGCACGTGAATCCCGAATCTAACCTACTTGTCTCCAGAAATGGAAAAATAGTGTACAGGAGATCGAGGGAGAAGTTCTCTGTGGTTGGTAATACGTTCGGGACTCATGGAGACCAGCGTAAATGATGTTTGGTGTTGCAGTATCTCAATTCACTCTACTTGCATCAACGAAAAAGGGTAACAAGCCCGATTTCCACGGTGCAGCCGGTGGTGAGCAGGCCAGAGAATTGTACGATCATTTCTATGCAAGAGTACAGGAGCTGTATAACCCTGTAAAGGTCAAGAATGGCGTTTTTCAGGCGATGATGGAAGGTGAGGTCCTAACGAATAAGGTAACGCCTTACTTGCTGACTTTGAGATAGTGGACATTAAGAATGATGGGCCTGTGAGTGTCGAATACTCCAGTCACGATGAAGTGGTATCCAGCCGACTTCTTTGATCTAATTGCCAGTAATTTGAGCTTGAGCTCTACTGATGCTTCGCTGTAGGTCACTTTGGAAATCGAGACCAATCCACCCAAGATCCAGCAAGGGAACAAAGCAAGTGGGAATGGACATAGTCAGAAGAGTAAAGAGTCTATGAAGGTAGATATGATGACCAAGGATGCGGAGGACTTCCAAGTACCCGCGGAATTGTTAGAGTAGCGAGTACATATAGTTCTGAAGACCTGTTACTATGGTACTCGAAGAAATGTTCTCAATCACAAGAGATCTTTCAGTTACAGAAATCGTGAAGAGTTTGTGTGATTGGAGCAGAGTGACGGTTGCAACAGTCACACAGTCTAATCGAACCTGCTGGAAAGTTCCCACTCCCGCCCGGCAGCTGGAGGGCTGAATCCCAACCTCACACATCGATATCCTTCCCACTTCATGCTGTATGCAAGATTGTTCTTCCAAGTTCAGACTCATTCTTCACTCCCTGCTTCAAGCTGCGCGATAGATTCATGCAATAGATTCATGCGATAGCACCCTGAGATGGCGTCGGAAAAGTCAAGTATGTGGAAAGTTTGCCTGTGTCCACGCGTTGCTAAGAAGACACCGATACAGGTCGTAGCCATGTCTTTTTCGATATAGAAATAGGTCATCAGAAAGAGGGTCGAGTCACCTTCGAGTTGGTGAGTTTTCGGTCTCACCCTAGACGTAGTCTCCGCCCATGGCACAAGGCCGTTGGTCTCTGGAAAATCCTGGTTTTGTACTGACTTGTAGATAGTATGACGATGGTAATCATGTCTCGTTTGTACGTTGCTGAACCCATGCTCAAGACAATTCAGTCGTTCCAAAAACCACAGAGAATTTCCGCTGCCTTTGCACCGGAGAAAAAGGTATTGGGAAGTCTGGGAAACCATTGAGCTACAAAGGTTCGTCTAACTATCGTCAAATTGGCTTTCTTGTACTTCTCTTCTAAACAAGAGTCAAGGCTCCGGGTTCCATCGTGTGATCAAAGGTTTCATGATCCAAGGTGGAGACTTTACAGCTGGCAATGGCACTGGTGGAGAGTCGATCTACGGCGAGAAGTTTGAAGACGAGAACTTTGATCTCAAGCACTCGAAGCCATTTCTATTGTCAATGGCAAATGCAGGACCTGGTATGCCGCCATCAGCCTGATTTTGGGACCGCGTCCACTCATGTTTAGCAGGGACCAACGGCTCGCAGTTCTTCGTGACTACTGTACCAACACCTCATCTGGATGGAAAGCACGTAAGCTACCCTGCACCCAATTCTAGACCAGATAATTCGAAATTGACGTCTGATAAGGTGGTTTTTGGAGAGCTCAAAGAAGGCAAGGGCATAATACGTAAGATAGAGAGCATGCCTACACAAGCCGACAAGCCTAGCAAGGAAGTCACTATTGTTGGTATGTTGGGCGCGTCCCGACCTCGAAGTTTCCTGCTAAGTCCATGAAAGATTGCGGTCAGCTATCCACCAACGAAATGCAGAGCGCAACCAAAAAGGAACCTGATAGCACTGGTGATACCTATGAAGAATTTCCCGAAGATCAGGGCCAAGACTTCAAAGGTCAGGAGATTGCCAAAACCGCAGGTGAGCTCAAAGACTATGGCAACAAAGCCTTCAAGGCCAATGATCTCAATCTTGCCCTCGAAAAGTATCAGAAGGGGCTGCGCTATCTCAACGAGTATCCGGAAGCGCTGCCAGAGGATCCTCCGGAGCTGTCTAAGGAACTAACGCATCTCCGCTTCACCTTGCATTCAAACGCAGCGCTGCTCCAAATCAAGCTGAAGTCCTTTGAGGATGCCAAGATTAGTGCGGACAATGCCCTAGAACTCAAGGGGGTGCCAGATCAAGATCGAGCCAAGGCTTCCTACCGCAAGGCTCTTGCCCTTCTCGGGCTCAAGGATGATGAAGAAGCTGTCAAGAGTCTGGAGATGGCTCAGAAGTTGGCTCCAGGTGATGTCGCCATCAGCAAGGAGCTTGGCGCTGCGAAAAAGAAAGCCGCAGAGCAAGCCAAGAAGGAGAAAGCTGCTTACAAAAAGTTCTTTGAATAGAAAAGCGGATCACCTTGCCACTACTTCTGCAAAGTCAGGCTTGCGAAAAATTGGCAAAAGTATGAGCGCAACGAAGTAATGTAGATGATGTTGATACATGTTACTCCATAGAACGAGAACAGTATGTACATTGAGTATTTCACTCAAAAGTAGTGATGACGCCTCTCGCCATGCAGCCCTGCTATGTGCAGATGCCAAAGTTGGCACCATCTCTGAGGTCATAGAACCTCTACTTCCTCACTCCCCCTATGGTACTTGCATTACCTCTATTGTGAGGTTGTCGTTTGTAGCACTCTTCAATCACGAGGGAAAGAACATCATTCATCTCTGCCCCATAATTCCCTCCTCTTCCCCCTATCTTCTCGCGCATATCTCTTCCTCCTTCCCCATTTCGCCTTGATCCGCTCAATCTCCTCATCATGTTTGTCCATCTTCTCCTTGCTAGCCGGACATACCATCCCCACGAAGAATTGACTGCAGTCAAACTTTTCCGCCAATTTAGTCCTGGTCCACTTAAACGGATCTTCGGTCCTCAATCGCCGTATCTCTTCAATCTCCTTTTCTCGCAGGTGATATTTCTTCTCATATGGCCTATGGCCCGTGAGCATCGGAGGTAAGCGCCGGTCCGGTTGGTCGTAGGGATTTGCATGTGAATGTGATTGAGCGAGGAGTTTGCGGCGTGGGTCATTGGGTGGGAGGAAAACAGGTGGTGTGTGGTAGGGCGAGGGGGCTGATGAAGGCGGGTTAAAGACAATGTGGTCATTCATCTGTGAGGCAGGTATTGAGGAAGTAAAAGATGGATCGGGCTTCGTCCGAAGGCGTTTAGTTGTTCGGCGCGCCGAGGACTCATGGCGGCAGGGTGTATAGGAGATGAGCCCGGCGAGAGAGGGGATGAGGAGAGGGAGGTTGGTTGTGGGTTTTCGGGGAAGGAAGATGGACATGTCGGGGTTCCCTGGTGGAGTCGACAATTGTCGCCGCGTCGTGTGTAGGCAGGATCTTACTCTTTTTTGCACGAGATTAACGAGCTTTCGGAGAGGACAAGACGATAATCCCTGCCCAGACAGCGTCACTGGCGTTCCGCTTGAGACGTGGCCGCCAATCTTCGAAACAACAAGCCTTACTTTGCTTAGGCGAGTTCGAGCCCAAGTACCTCACACATCTGTTTGTCCATCACTCTGGACCTTTGAAACTCCTTACGTGTAAGAAATTGCGCTCGCAGTCACTAACTACTCTCGGCGCTTTGATCCGACGCAGCGAGAAATAATATAAGCTCCTCAGATACAAGTAAGCTTTTGCAATTGGCACCTAATGTCCTCCTCGATACGCGCTCAATTATTCTATATATACCCACGTCTTTCCCTATCTTTCTCCGTCCTCAAGACTCGTTGAACGCTGAGCATTACACAGCTCACTCTTTCATACGAATCTCCGATCATCCATGCTGCCACGCTAGGGCCTCAATCTTTCTGGGCAATATGACCGATACACAGGCCAGCCTAGGACTAGACGTCGGCGGTGATGATGCAGGCTCACGGATATCATCTACACCTCTTCTCGGAGAAGGATTGAACAGTGCGTCTGAGTCTGCCGAGACCACTGATCTGGATGCGAAAACAGGAAAGCGGAGGTTCTGGAATCTGGGCAAGAAGAAGGAAGATGAGAAGGCAAAAAAGAAGCGAGAAGCTGCCGCTGCCGTGTCACTCTCTGGGACTACTGCACCGAAGTCTATGCGACCAGTGTCACCAATTCCAGGAGTAGGCTCGCCTATTAAACAGACCACATCACATCCATACGGAGTGCCAGCATCGCCGAGTCGAAACCTCCATTCGTCATCCCCAGGCATCCCATCACCGGCATCCTCTCAAATCTTCGAACGCAGCGTTCAAGAGGATGGACTTAACTCGTCAGCTTCGCCGGCTATACCTTCCCATATCAATACAGAAAATCACATTCCGGCAGTGCTTGATGCCTCGTCCGAAGCCATTACAGATGATCATCTAGATCCAGACAATGTCGAGATAGTGATGCATGCAGCGCATCAACCGGCGGCTGTAACAGTGACAGGCACCGGGACTAGTGAAGCTGCCGGAACTTCATGGCAGGATGATCTTGTTGCCCATCCAGACAACGAGGATGCTGCCTCAAATTATGGTGCTCTGGATTCGAATGATGTTCGGAGGCTCAGCTTCATCTCTTTTGCGGATGTCGTTCATGCAGAACACGTCGACCACACTGGCAGCGTAGCGCCGAGCATGCCCAGTCCCTTAGCGATGGTCTCTAATAACAGGTCTCGGTCGCCAGCGAGATCGCCAATGTCGTCTCAAGGCCTTGGCGGCTCCCCACTGCTCAGTGGGTCGGACTCTTCTCGGGGACCTGAGACTTCTCCTAACCGGCTCGGACGTGGACCAGGCAGCCCATTCTCTGGACATAGTCCACCTACCAGCGGCGAGTTGACCATCGAGACGATGAGGCAAGCGCTGCGTAAGACCGGTAGCAGAGACCTGAGTGGTGCGATTAGTCAACCTTTGAGTGCGACTGCTGGTGACGATGAAACGGCAGGGCACTCTTTTAAGGACTAGGGAAACAGCCAGTACATGCGTTGCGCAAGGTTGGTCAGGGACATGGCCAAGCAGGAGTGGATATATGGAGGGACAATTGTCTACATCTGCTGTTTTTCGATTACCCATGTACGCAGGGATATAGTATCCAGTCACTTTATGATGTTTATGGAGGAAGAATATTTTTGGACTCTGCAGCTCTTTCCCCTAATGGAGCGCATACAAGCACAACCTGCAGGACTTCAACCGTAGAAAAACCACAATCCAATTATAGTCAATACATGAGTGATATCTGAGACGGGACAAGCATCACAGCATTGATGGCAGGCTAGGTCGATGGAGAAGCGGCAGGCTACTGGAGAGGGCCGCTACTAGGTACCGTTGTACCTCAAAGCCTCAATGTGGGACCAATTTTGGTTCTTCCTCCGGCCACATATTTGGTCCTGCCGACTGGAGCAAGAGCAACTAAAGCTGTACACACCGGCTTTCTGCATCATACTTTCCAAAAGCGCCGGATTTGAGATCAATTGGGCACTATTCGGTGCGAGAGGGAAGAGCCACCGATGGAGGTCACTTCTGCTTATTAGCCGGAGATCTCAATCATCAACTGGCGGCTTCCAGTGTCTTGAACAGCATCACATCGCTTCCAGAGGCCGATCCCTGGGTGGAGTAGACAATGTTATATCGATAAGCCCAATCTCGGACGTTCCTCTTGTCTCGGACGGCCGAACTTTCTTGTTCAATGTTGTCACAGCATTTCCACCTCGCTGCTACAGACCCACATCGCTCCTACACTTTGGTAACAAAGACGAGGTCCTTACCCAAATCGCGCGTTGAGATTTCGTGAGATCCGGAAAGCCTCTCATCTACTTAGTCAATCGAGTCTGGCTGCGAAAGTTGCAACTGTGAGAGCCCCAAGTGACGGGAGAGGTGGGGCTACACAATGGAAGCAAGGGTGGAGAGCAGACGTCGCAACGGCTCCAAGCGCAATTCGGGCGTCTTTGCACAAGAGCAGGGAGCCCAGTCTATTCAGCGACGTACAAGTAAGAAAGCGTCTTCGAGGGACAGACAGGGTCAGATCTACTCGGACGACTTCAGTGAGCCGGTTGAAGTGGGCACATCCAAAATAACTTCGACTCTTCGCAACGCAACCCCTCTACCAATTTCCGCCTTCTCATCATCGAGACCTGCCTCACCGCAAGTTCCATCTCGTCGTGGCACACCAGCACAGTCCCGGGACACGACCCCTCAGGCTCGTTCGCATATAGCCAGCCATGCTAGGAATGGAAGCAGAGATCCTGGCTCGAGGCCGAGGACAAGGACTCTTGAGGAGCGCTTCAGGGAAAAGTCTCCTACGCCATGGGATTTAAGTGTTCGTCCGCGGGTTGGCTCGCTGCATACGCCGGCTCTGCAGGAGGATGACGATGATACTGCCTCGATTGGCTACCTCTCCATCATACCTTCTCCGCCATTAGAACCACAGTCGCGGAAGCTTGGGCAAAAGATTGCTATGCCGTCGTCTCGTCCACTATCGCCCATCCGGAATCCAATCGCTATGAAGCCCGGCCCCCCCTTGGCCTCCTCTTCCACCGACGCCAAGAAAATCCTGCAATTAATGAAAACTACTTGTGGCAGGATGCATGGTATACTCTCTTTTCGGATATCAGCTGCTGGGATATGGTCCTCAGGTTATTGTGCTATCAATGTAGCATCAGGCAGCTTAATTTACCAGGTGAAAGGAAAGGTATCTGAAAATAAAACTTTGATCCCTGACCTCCGAGGATGCCAGGTTCGAACTTTATACGATGCTGAATCGCGTTCAACCTTCCTAGATGTAGCTACCCGGAGGACTAGCAAGGGTATCCACTTACGTCCGCATGTGCCCGAGACGTTTGATTCGTGGCTGGCTGCACTCCTATGCTGGCAGCCTATCCGTCCGAAAGGTGTCCAAAACAAGATGACGAAGCCGCAAGAGGCACACATTGCCGAACGTAAACTTGGAGATCGAAAACGTCTTTCTGGAAACTTCACAGCCAAGGATGCGGCTATTATCAAAGTTGGCAAGATGTCGATGTGGGATAAGGATGCTCGGCTTGGCTATTCCCAGCTATCTACCAAACAGAGGATCTCGACATACAAGCAGTTGAAATCAATGTCGAAGTCATGGCGAAAGGTATCTTGTACGCTGCAAGAAAACGGCCACTTCAAGCTAACCTCGGAATCTAATTCGACACTTATGGCGATCATCCCATTATCTGCACTTTCGAGATGCGCTATCCAGCGTCTGGATCCTTCAGTTTTGGATGACGAATTCTCTTTGGCCATCTATCCACAGTATGCATCGACCACTACCACGCTACCTGCAATGCAGACAGTCTATCTATCTCTGGAATCTCGGGTACTGTTCGAGGTTTGGTTTGTTCTGTTGAGAGCCTTTACCGTGCCGGAGTTATATGGACCGGAATCTATGCCCGCTGATGCAACGTGTGCTGAAGTAGACTCCGCTGCTGCTGCCCTCAGATCTCCCAGTACCGACATGTTCCGTGTCGAAAGGTTACTTTCATTGCGTATTATAGAAGCCAAGCTACATTCGGGACGTGCGAACACATCACATAGCTCTTCGTCAGAGTCTGGTCTGCGACCGTCAAGCAGGAAAGACATGGTATCAGGAACATATTATGCCGAAGTACAGCTGGACTCGGAAGTCAGAGGGAAGACCGCGATAAAGTCCGATACGAGCAACCCATTTTGGCGAGAGGATTTTGAATTCTGTGACCTTCCTCCAGTGTTGTCCAGTGCTTCTATTGAATTGAAGACCCGGAATGCAGGCCAAAAAGATTGGACCCTCGCACGTGCGCCCTTAGATCTCGAGCGAGGAAACATCAATCCCGGTTCCATTGATGGTGATATTGAGGTGTCACCGTTGGACATGACCTATGGCAAAGTCGATGTTCGGATCGATGAGATCGAGAGAGCGACGGACATGGAGAAGTGGTGGCCAATCGTCAATGAGCACGAAGAAGTAGTTGGTGAGATACTCATGAAAATTCGAATAGAAGAGCTGGTGGTGCTCATGAGCCGTGACTATGCACCAATATTGGAGCTTCTACACAACTTTTCGAACGGCTTAACCAATCAAATTGCACAAATGGCACATGTCGAATTGAAAAGGATCTCGGAGATTCTGCTTAATATCTTTCAGGTTTCATCCGAGGCCAGCAATTGGCTGATGTCGCTAGTTGAGGATGAGATCGACAACATCCACAAAGAGACACCAATGTCTAGATTCCGATACGGAAGGAATCGAATAGCGTCGAACGATTCTTTTGAATCCAGCATCGAGCGCGAGGTGCTCCTTCGAGATTTGGGCAAAAGCGCAATGGTAGAAGCGAACCTACTCTTTCGAGGAAATTCTCTCCTCACCAAAGCTCTTGATCTGCATATGCGGCGACTGGGCAAGGAATATTTAGAGGACACTCTAGCTGAGAAGATGAGAGACATTGATGAGAGTGATCCTGATTGCGAAGTTGACCCCAACAGAGTGAGGAATCCCGAAGACTTACAACGCAATTGGAGAAATCTCATCGTTTTGACGGAAAACGTGTGGCAATCCATAGCGACATCAGCGCATCGGTGCCCTCCTGAGCTGCGTCATATCATGAGGCATATCCGGGCTTGTGCTGAGGATCGTTACGGAGACTTCCTTCGTAACATAATCTATAGTAGTGTGTCGGGCTTCTTGTTCCTTCGCTTTCTTTGTCCGGCAGTGTTGAACCCCAAATTGTTCGGCTTGCTCAAAGGTCAGTCTGCAAACGCTGAATCATCAATTGCGCCCATTGGTTCACTAACATTGCTTCAGACCATCCTCGAGCTCGCGCACAACGCACCCTCACTCTGATCACTAAAGCCTTGCAAACCCTGGCCAACATGACTACCTTCGGCAACAAAGAGCCGTGGATGGAGCCAATGAATGCGTTTCTGACATCTCATCGCCAGGAGTTCAAAGAGTACGTCGATGAGATCTGCTCGATCAGCGCCGAGCACAGGACTTCGACCATTCCACCTTCGTACGCAACACCTATAACGATATTGGGTCGTCTACCGGGCACCAGCCGTGAGGGGTTCCCAAGTCTTCCCTATTTAGTCGATCAAGCGAGGGAATGTGCCGGGCTAATAGATGTCTGGCTCGATGCTCGGAAGGAAATTGACCCCAGCAGTTCGATGAGCGACGAAATGAAAAAGTTTGACGAGCTGTCGGAACAGTCTCGTGCAAAGTCGAAACAGTGCCTCATGCGCGCCGAGCAAGCCGAACGGCCTAGTGGAACCCTTGAGCCAAAGTGGGAGGAGTTGGTAGGGCAAATGGAACGCAAAGCTCGCTTCAGGACCACCAACGCAATGAGCTCGCTCCCAACACCAACGGTCGATGCTGTACGCACAGAAAACAGCAGTACTTCAAGCCTAGCGGACGGCTACTTCCATCATAACGCACGAACCCAGATCTCTCCTGGGATCTCGAGGCTTTTCTTAGCCCCATCTCCTGGCTCATCTAAATCTCCAGAAGATTCCGATCCTGCGAATGAGGATTCAGAATCGGAGACAGAAACACCGCCTGGTTCATCCTCCAGTGTCTGGGACCCCGGAGTCCTGCCGTCCGAGAAATTTCCCACAACACCTCCAGACATAGACGAGGTGGATTTAGCTGTACCGGATGATCAAAAAGCCATCGGATCAAGCATCTACAGCTTGACTCCAACCTCCAAGCGTACGAGCACCAGCACAAGCAGTACCATCCAGCCTGTACCCATACCACATAGCACCTCATCTTATAACAGGCGGCACGCAGGATCACGAAGTAAATACTGCCTCCGCCACTCGTCCGACCGCGCTGACATCTCCTCCATAGCTCCCAGAGGACTTGGCAGTCGGGACGGTCAACGCAACAGCGGAGAAGGGCGCAAGAGTAGGGAAGGGCCGACGCATCACGGGTCATCGCATCACGGATCAGCCCATCATCAGCCGATCAGGAGTATGTATCGACTTAACACAGATACAAGTACTAGCAGTCAGCGTGCCATTGAACCGGTACCAACGCCTCGAAGCCCTGAAAGCAGAGATGGTCATGGATCGAAGTTTCACTTGGCTGATTTTGGAGGGTTTTTTGGGAAGAAGGTGAAGGAGAGGGAGAAGGAGGAGGGCAGGAGATAAGGGGGAAAACAGCTGACATAGATGTTGATGATAATGATACGAGGATATGAGCTTTGACCATTTCATAGCGAGCGAGTCATGATTTTAGGGCTGCATTTAGGGGCGTTGCAATACTAGTGGGTGGAATTAGCGTTGGTTTACTCATGAGTGAAGACATAGCATCTGAAGCATCTTTAGCAATATCATCGACGAGCGCGGGAAGATCGAATCAAGATCTCGTCAATGGGTTCATGTTTGGTCGTCTAGCTCGTCATCAATCATGATTCATGCCTTCATCTCCTCTTCAGCTACATAATGCAAATATGCTCCCAATAACTTCGTGCCTTCAATGTAATTCCTCCTGTCCAGTTTTTCGTTGATACTATGTGCAGCATCCGTTGAGCTACCCATTGGCAGCAGCAGAACGTTCTTGCCCGTCGCCCTTTCGAACGTAAGGGTCACTGGAATACTTCCACCCTCTCTCGTCAGATCCGGCTTCACACCAAAGACCTTCTCCACCGCCCGTCCGGCAGCGGTGTAATTCCAGTGCTTGGGCGATGCGACCCACCAGTTCCCTGCATGGATGAGCTCAACATTGAGCGTGGTTTTCGAACCCAGCTTTGCGAATTCGTCTTTTACGTATTTGAAGACGAGCTGATCGACTTTGTCGCTTTCCATGTCCGGGACTGTACGTATCGAAAATTTTCCAATGACTTTTGCTGGGATGACTGTCTTCGCTCCTGGTTGAGAGAAAGCGCCTTCGACGCCGTGTACGCTCAGCGAGGGGTATCGCCAGCGTGCCATGAGTGTATTTTCCTTGTCGTCGTAAATGCCTGTTTTGCTACCGAGGGATTCGTGGAGGTTGGCCATTGAGTAACTTATATCGCCATACAGTGACTTTTCATCCTCGGTCAACGGAGCGACCATTTCCTTGATGCCGGGAATCTGAATCGTCCCATCTGTGTCTACGAGCTTCCCCAATACCCTCACAAGATCTGTCATAGGCTCGTGTGCAGAACCACCAAAGATACCGCTGTGAAGGTCCTGACCTGGCCCGCTGATGCTGACACTGTAGTAATTGCAGCCACGCAGACCGTAAGTGAGACAGGGTTTCTCGGTGCCTAGCCAGTAATTGTCGCTAATGCAGCACGCATCCGCTTTCTCAAAGAAGCCGCCTGGCTTTGCTTCTTTTTCTATAAATTCGTCTAGACCTTCCGAACCGTATTCCTCCATTCCCTCAAAGCACATGAGCAGATTGACCGGTATTTCCACGCCCGCTTCCCTATGCGCTTGAATGGCGTTCAGCCAGCCGAGCACGGGACCTTTGTCGTCAGTCGATCCACGACCATACATCCGTCCCTTGTCATCGACCGTCAACTGGAAGGGGTCTGAAGCCCAGCCATCCTCCATCCCAGCAGGTTGTACATCATAATGTCCGTAGAGAAGGATGGTGCGTTTCTTGGGATCCGAACCGTAACGGGCGACTATCACGGGTGGAAGGTGAAGGTTCTTCTTGCCGGGCTGCAGGCCAAGGGGTCGGGACTCGACATGTACTCCGAGTGCTGTGAGTTCGGAGACGAGAAATTCTGACATCTGTGGTAGAGAGCTGTCAGCCGCAGGTCGCGTGAGCTATTTGAGCGAGTGTGACGAGCTGACTTTGACGACATCGGGACGGCGTTCTTCATCTGCTGAAATTGAGGGGATAGCGACGGCTTTGCGGAGACCTATAGAGTAGTCAGCCACGCAAATACCAGTACAGCGTTGAGTGCGGGAACTGAAGAGGACTGACGTTCGATGAAGGACTCAGAGAGCCTGTCGACCCTGGCAAAGCACTTTTAGTATGGAGGACATGAACACGAGGCGTGAATGCCGCCGAGGAGAGGTGAGAAGACTCACTGTTTGAAGTACCCATCCAATTGGGGCGCCATGGCTTGAAGCGTTGCGAGATGGTGCTTTTGTGATGCGATCTTGCGAAAGTCAATTGGACATTTGCGTATGCTTGATAGCTTGTGCGAAGTGTGATGTAGTGATCTCAGGAGCCGTGGTGTGACTGACAGTGGCGACGAAGTGAAGGATACGAGGGGCATCGTTGGATTTCGACGGCGGTTGAGGTACTTGATCCGCTTGTGGCTTCTTCGGGCGCCGGCCTCCGATCACGTTTCAACTTCCAGGCCAGTCCAGGGCTGCTGTTTCAGTACTCCACGGGGTAAAGGCCCCGCACTTCGCCCTAAGCCCAATGATTTCTAGGGGTCTTCTTGCCCAACAGAGAGAATTCTAGGCAATCTTTGGGTCAACGGCCACTGGTCTACCCAGCCATGCTCGCACTACCACTAGCGCATCATTCGATCACAATTTCGTATTCACTACCCAAGTAGCTACTCCCAGTACCGCCTCTTGCCTGCTTCAAGTCTACTACCCCTTCCTTGTTCACAACTACGACAGCCTCCCAGTCGCCCACCGCTGCCATTGCACAGTGTTTGCTCTCCGCCAACGCTTTTCCACCAAAAGCCGAGCGAGGGCACGAATCTCATTGATGACTGGAGCAACGACATCCCGTCGCTGGATGACCCAATCTGTCACGTTTTCAATGCCCCGAATCGTCTCTTCACCAGTGGCGTGCGGTACCCATTCGTTCCTCCCGAGAGTATGAAGGCGAATATCCATATCCAAACGCCAGTGATCAAATCCTGACCGCCTGCTTTCATATCCGACTTCGTGGTTGATATCTATCGAGCTCTTATCCAGCTTGTTTTGAAGGGTCCTTGGATTCGAATACATCTCGTCTCCCCAGACTGCGTATGCACCGCCAATGCTTAAAAGAATGTCTATTGGCCCAGATTGTCCACTCGCCAGCGACACAACCTCTCTGATGACCTCTAAGCTCGGATTGATGAATGTGATTGGGTCGTAGGGTACTGATATTGGAAAGGGTAAGTCAACTTCTTTGCCTCCTCCCAGTCGACCCATCATGCGATTCACTGTGTGAAGTTGGGTCGGTCTTGGGGGATCATCGTAAGAGCGACTGACGGTCAAGTTTGACTTGGTCGACTTCTTAAGGAAGTCCATGTTATATGCCAGTGTTCGACATCTATCGATGATATTAGAGTCAGCGTTCCATATCAAGGCACCGAAGTAAGTCGTGAGTGACTCTTGGGAAGCTTGTCGCCCTGCAAGGAATATTGTGCTCTGGAGACAGTCTCACGGCCTAGCATTATGGCTTGGAAAGCAGTCATACCTGTTGGGGTCTGATTTGAGGCTGCCATCAACTTCACCCGGGCTTGGCAAAGCAGCGTGCAATCCTTCGAGCCACTTGTGCATCTTGTTATGCCTTTCTTTGGCATCTTTGTTCCCTGGAAGGTACCACTTCGGTTGGGAAGGTTCTTCCCTAAGCACCACAGCGCAGAGGTGGCGATACTGTGACATCGCTTCATCAACAGTCATCCTGTACCTGCCTAGCATGATGGCGATCAGGCTAGAGGAGCCAGATCCGGCGATGTAATCAAAGTAGTGACATGTCCGATACAGTGTACAGCCTTCGAGGATCTCCACATATGGAGAGCCGATGCTGGAACTAAAGCCAGGCTTCTCTGATAGTTCGATCCTCTTTATCTCATTCATGAGTGCTTGTAGGAGCAAAAGTGAAGAGTAGCCTCGTATACCTCCATCGTTGATAGATAGGATTGTCTTCCTCGCCCAAGCATCGTCCTCCTCCTCGATTTCCATCGGCGAAGATGGTTCCGGGATTTGGGTCCGTGGATATGGACTCCTCTGAGGGACCTTTTTCGATTCTTGAGAGCGCTCAGTGGCTGCCGGATGAAGGGTGGCACCCCATTGGAGGTGGCTTGGCTTAGGCATTGTGTTTGAAGTGTCTCAGGGAGGCTTGTATCTTCAGCAAGTGTAACGGAGAAGACGTATAATAAGAAGCCAGGTGATTTGCGAATTATCAAAGACCGATGGCCTAGGAAGGAACAGATGAACATCGAGTTAGGGTAAAGGTGCGGGCGAAGTTGAGAATGAAGGTGGTGTGACTGTATGTGAATTGGGTGACAATTGGGAACTGAAGTCACACAGACCCAGGCGGCTACCTATGTTTGTCCAAAATTAACATCGGAACACGCATATCGTGTTTCATTGTCAGGAGAGCTGGGAGTCCTGGGTCAACGAGATTGAGCTGGGACCCTATTGTACTGCCAATGACAACCAAGGTATGACGTAAGACGGCTATTAATTATTCTTAGGAAGTCTAGGAGCCTATATTGGGCACCTGGGTTTCTCCATGTACGTGGAGAACGTGCGTAGGAGCGTTCACCTACTGAATGACCTTGTGATCCAGCACCCTGCTCGACACGGCTGCCATACGGCCTATGAAGCATCGTATTTGGGGAGCTATCTCCTACGCCTCAGATGCAACAACAGTGGCAAACACTAGTCTTGCATACTGCCGCCCATGGCCGTCTTCTTCGCCCATGAGATTATGCGTGCACTCGGAAAGGGTCGGGCGGATTCTTGATGTTGCCGTGGCGAGCTTCCTTCCTGAGTCGACTGGATGCCAAATGAATGAATTCGAAGACGCCGATCCTTGGAAAGTGGCGATGAGCTCGACTGCGTAACCGCGAGTGGAGCTGTACAACCATCCGGCTTCTGGGGGAACGATTTTGAGACTGTTGTGGACTTTGCTGGAAAAATAGAGACTGATCGCTCCCGGAGCCAGCCATAAACCTACTGGCCAAGGGCATTGACGCAACACAAGCGTGCCGCAGCCCACGATTTGGAAACTTTTCAAATGTCAATCACGACGAATATGTCTCAAAACCAAATAGCAAACCAAAGGGATCTGTAATGAACTTGGTTGCATTTGTTCTGTATGATGCCAAATGCGAGACTTGCCGAAAAAACGGCCATATAACTACCTGCCCACTTGGGTATGTCCGAAGAACGTCAAGTCATATCCTCACATACTTTCCGTCTAAAAAGGAAGCCTCCCATAACTATCCTAGCCAAAAGACTTGCGCCGTGCAACTGCATAAATTTTTAATAATGAACTGAGCGGGATAGAACGAGAATGGAATATTATAAAATCATGGCGTGCGGGCAGCGTTGGCATCAGAAAATGGCCCCTCGGAGGGAGTCTCCCGCAGATCCCTTTTCCAGGCACCAGCCATTGATATCGAGCCGACACTGCCTAAGCCTCCGTGTCTCGGCTCTCGACTCGCCCGTCTCGTGGCTTCCTCGATGATTTGGTTAAGACTGCCTGACCGCTTATGTTTCTTTTTCTGTTCCTTGCTGATTTGTCGTCCTTGACTATCTGGTGAAGCCGAAGACGAAGACAGCATACCCCGGGAATCTCGAAGATCTGGCGCTGACGATGGTGACCTGAATGGGGAGTCCTTCGATCTTGATGAAAGTGACGCGGTCTTGGCAAATTGGGGTAGCTTGTCGTGGCCCATCAGGCTTTGATCTGCTGGAGAGTCTTCGTCACTGCTCGAGGCGTCATCGAATGTCGACGATTCAGGGTGATGTCGGCTAGACGCTACTGAGATGTGTCGTTCAGGTATCGCTAGTGATCTTTGCGTCTTTTCGCTGCTGACAGGACTTGAACTCGTGGCAAGTGGAGAACTGGTAGTCAGATTGTCTTTCGACTGAGCCCTTCTAACGTTGACAGCCTTGGGAACCCCTAGTCTAGCCACCATTGGGCTGGTGATGTTTGTCTGAATGGAGTCCCCATGTGGACCTTGGCGTTGGCGATCCGTTACTGAAGGAACGAGTGGAGTCTTGGATCTGAACGAGCCAGCAGGACTGTTCTTGCCATTTGATCTGACAGCTACAGGGTTCGCTTTACCACGTATGGCTGTTTGTGCTGGTATAGCATTGACCACGGCACTGTCTCGGTAGGCTGTAGACGGCACGCTGCCTCTTGGCAGGGTTGGCGTCATGCTGGATCTAGCGTACAAGGTCCTGTCTACTGTGTAGTCTGAGTATGTAGAGTCACGAAGGTCGCTGGGCATGAAGAAGTGTTGGTCCTGCCCAGGTAAAGGTGTTGTTGCTGTTGAGTTTGCGGGTGACATGGCTGGTATCGGCGGGACGGGCGGGATGAGATCTGGGGTGGATTCAATGGAGCGGTTGGTGACGCCAGGTATGTAGGCAATCTGTATGATGTTTGACGCGCGAGTCTGGATGGTGGAGGCGATGGACCGGAATGAGTGCGTTGAAGCACGGGCGTCTCTGTGCGATGTGAACTCGTTCCCACTCTTCTCCATGGTTCCAGTTTCTTCTGGCCAGTCGTTCTCGCTAGAATCTTGCCTCCTCTTCTTGATGCAAAATCTATAGACCAGGTAGGTCATCAAGCATACCACGGCAATGCCCCCAATGACACCTCCTGCTATCGCACCAGCGTTTGGACCATCACCACCCCCAGACGAAGGACTTGATGTAGGTTGGGCCCCAATCTTCATACACTGAGTCACTGCACATGTGTTACATCCGCCGCCTGTGAGGGAGCAGACCTCATCGGCGGCGCATGATGGACATGGGGGAGGGGTCAGCGGGCAACTGGCACATCTCCGGAAGAGTGTACCGGCGCTGAGATCGACTTCTACGTTACCCTTTAGTATTAGATGCGAGAGATATACCATCAAGACTCACCATAACGACCAAGTCCACCGAGATCCATCTTTACCTTGGCTACCAAACCTGGCTATCCAAGGTTGAGTGGAATTGACGGGTAAGTTGTTGAATCCTAGTTCAAGGGGCTGTTGTGTAGGATCGATGATGGGTGTCTATTGGACTGAGATATCTACCAGCAATAGATTGAGCGTGTCTCAAACGAGTGTAAGGCCCACAAGGGGTTATTGTAGCGTTGTTGGTTCGTGGAGCGAGGAGGACCGTGTTAATGAACAAAGACTGCGACGAGTGCCGCTTTCTGTTTGAAACGACGACGTCGATAGGGATGTAATGAGTGATTATGGACTGCTCATACACTGCATCACCAGTGGCTCTCGTGGGGGAAACGGGTTGTGAGAGGAAAGAGGTTTGGTAGAGTCGTGCTGCGGCATGGAAGTTCAACGGTCGCAAGAAGCCCTTTTCGAGGAGACGGTGGATTTGACAGGTCTTAGGCAACGTTCACCTTGGCATGATTTGAGTTGGCGGATGCAAAGGCGTGTTCGGAGCGTGGCCGTCAAAGTGGGCAGTCGTAGCAGAAAGGTAGTGTTTTGGATGCTGAGGTTGGTGGAGCCAGATTTGCAGACAGGTGGAAGGAGGAGCAGGGAGTTCACAAGGCGGGAGGAAGAATAGCTGCAAAGATTGATTGGCCCAAGGTTCCAGGCTAACAGGCTCCCGATTTGCGCTACCGAACAACTGACTTAATTGAGCAACAAAGCGCGGCACGGGAAAGGTTGTGTGAGCCGAAATTACCGTAGTAATCAACGCTAATATTGGCTGACCCCTGCATTCCTTAGCGCCTCATGGGAACTCAAAGTCTCAAGCCTTGGGATGCCAAGCTCGCCCCGCGTCGTCGTCTCTTCTGATTCGTGCCTATTCACCGCGCAATAGTCGTGCATACATCCGCTCCATAGCCGGAAGACATATCTATATCTCCGCACGAGGCGTTCAAGTGGACCCCGATGCGAGGAATGACGCTCGAACGTCCGATCATATCTGTGAACCGTGCTTCATCCGCACGAAGAATTTGAAGTTGGAAGTCTGGAGAAGTGGAGCATCGGCGGGAAGCCGAACAAGATATCTCCAAACTGCCTGCTCTGTCTCTACCCGCTCCTCCACGCGCAATGTCGTCCCTATAATGAGATATTCAAGTCTATGCCTAAGGAGATAATCTGCGCTGTCCTCCAGACGTAGGTAAGATACCCAGTCAATCTCCATTGATACTCAAGGCGCGTTGCGTAAGACCGTGGTCATGGCCCACTGTCCTTGCCAAAGCCTGCACGGGTCAGAGCACCCAAGGGTGACCAATTCCTCCGGTTTCCTAACGATAGTAGATGGGTCTTCAGCAGGTAACCGATCGTACTGTTCGCTAGCCGACTGTGGAAAGACATTGATAGTACTTTTATCACAAGAACAGCAACAACAACAACTTGCAGGACGAAAACACACCCACACACACTTCAGAGGAAAAGATAGCAATGCACCCAAACATCACTATGTTTTGGTTGGCATCTAGACTCTGACCGCCGTTGTCATCAACGTTCAGCTTCGCTACACAACCGTAGGGCGGTTGGCTTTCTGCTGTTGATAACGCGACGGCTACTTACCTATGAGACAATCAATATGAGATGTATGGAACATAGCTTCGACAGCTTTGGCATGTATTGGTCCTGGGAGAAGGATATTTCACCCTCTGAGTAGCCGAAAATACGATACATACTCAGCCTGCTGCGGTGGAAGGAATTTGTAGACTCTCCCTATTTTTAGAATCCAAAAACGGCCACCTCGAATAGATAGGTAGATGGCCGCCACAGCTGCAGCCAGCACAAAGAAATATCCTGAGGGCACCACCGCATCCGGACCTCATCATATTAACATCGCTACAGTTAAGAGATATGACCTGTCAATCTCTCACCTCTCACAGCTATGTGAGATCAAATTTGCAACGTTCATATCGATCTGGTGTTGGTGGGCATCGTCTCCATCATTTATGATTGGTCGAGCACGCCACAGCTGGAAAAAGAACCCTGCCACCCTGCGCAGCCGAAGGAGCCTTACAGAATCCCCTGAAACCGACCATTACACTTTTCTCCATACCTCCTCTCACAACATCGTGGCCGTTCCCTACAGAGTCAGAGCATACTTACTTAGCACTACGCATACTCAGCAGACGGGTACACCCTCTTGCCCTGGCGGCACTGCTCGGCGTTGAGAGCTGTGTTTACTATCGTTGACGGCACGCATCTACTGTTCCATAACCTTATGATCTCTGTCTTCATCGTGATATCTGCCTTGTCCAAACAGAATGGCTTATCATGGCCCTCCTGGAGCTGGTGGCTATGAAGAAGACCACCGGCTGCACGACCTACCACCAGCCAGTGTAAGCCCCGCCAGCCCTTCATCTCACATATACATTCTGACCTATAAGCTAGCAATACCATCTCCCTCCACACGAAGGCTCCGAAGATGAAGACGAGAGGGGTCTTCTAGAGCATGGTCACGGTCCTTTTGCCGGGCCATTCGACGAGCCCCACTCCCGTGCTGCCACTCCCCCAGTCAGACCTGCATCGAATTACAGCCTGACAGAATCATATGTTGGACACGGCAAGCCATCGGCGCCACCTTATAACGGCTTTCCCGGGGACGGATATAGCTCAAATGTTGACAACCCTTCAGCGGCATTCGGGGTTCCCGGGCGAGCACCTTCTCCTTACGAAAGAAGTGAAAGCAGCTCGACAGAAGCGTGGAAGCAGAGGCAGGCACCTGGCGCGACCAATTTGAGGCGCTACGCAACACGAAAGGTGAAGCTCGTCCAGGGGTCGGTCCTCAGTGTGGACTATCCTGTGCCTAGCGCTATCCAAAATGCTGTGCAAGCAAAATACAGAAATGATTTGGAAGGTGGCAGTGAAGAGTTTACCCATCTGAGATGTACGCATCATTAGGTTACGAAGAGTTAGTACTGCAAAACTGACACTATATAGATACTGCGGCCACATGCGACCCGAACGAATTCACCTTGAAGAATGGCTACAATCTCCGGCCGGCAATGTACAATCGACATACAGAGCTTCTCATTGCAATCACGTATTACAATGAAGACAAAGTGCTTACCGCACGTACCTTACACGGTGTCATGCAGAACATTCGGGATATTGTCAACATCAAGAAGACTGAATTCTGGAACAAAGGCGGCCCTGCGTGGCAGAAAATTGTGGTCTGCCTCGTTTTTGACGGTATTGACCCCTGCGATAAAGAGACCCTGGATGTATTGGCGACAATTGGAATCTACCAAGACGGTGTGATGAAGAAAAGCGTTGATGACAAGGAGACCGTCGCTCATATCGTAGGTCACTGTGATCGGATCGCAATAGACAATTCTGACTGGGCCCTAGTTTGAGTATACCACGCAGCTTTCGGTGACCGCCAACCAAAAATTGATCCAACCCCAGGATGACGGCCCCAGCACACTGCCTCCGGTGCAAATGATATTCTGCCTGAAACAGAAGAACAGCAAGAAGATAAACTCCCATCGATGGCTGTTCAATGCCTTTGGTCGCATTCTAAATCCCGAAGTTTGCATTCTTCTAGACGCTGGTACCAGGCCTGGCCCCAAATCACTTCTTGCTCTTTGGGAAGCATTCTATAATGACAAAGACCTTGGCGGTGCTTGCGGAGAGATCCATGCCATGTTGGGTAAGGGATGGAGAAACCTCCTCAATCCTCTGGTTGCAGCTCAGAACTTTGAGTACAAGATCAGTAACATTCTGGATAAGCCCCTGGAAAGCTCCTTTGGATATGTCAGCGTTCTTCCCGGTGCCTTTTCTGCGTACCGTTTCCGTGCAATCATGGGGCGCCCCCTCTCACAATATTTCCATGGTGATCACACGGCAAGCAAGATGAACGCCGGTAAAGGTATCGAGAACATGAACATCTTCAAGAAAAACATGTTTTTGGCCGAAGATCGAATTCTGTGTTTTGAGCTTGTTGCAAAAGCCGGGTCAAAATGGCATCTGACCTATGTAAAAGCTTCAAAAGGCGAGACTGATGTCCCTACCGGCGCGCCAGAGTTCATAGGGCAACGACGAAGATGGCTGAACGGTTCATTCGCAGCCAGCATCTACTCGCTGATGCATTTTGGAAGGATGTACAAAAGCAGCCATAACATAGTGCGCATGTTTTTCTTCCATATCCAGCTGCTCTATAACATGTTCTCGGTCTTCATGGCCTGGTTCTCGCTTGGTAAGTCGCCCTTTCGGCATTGGAGTTTACGCCAGCAGCCTGACTGACCTTTGATCTAGCCTCGTTTTGGCTCACGACTAGCGTTATCATGGACTTGGTTGGAACCCCCAACGAACCACATGGAAAACCATGGCCTTTCTCGGCCTCTGTCAACGCAGTCATCAACACCGTGCTCAAGTACATTTACCTGGCCTTTGTTCTCTTGCAGTTCATCCTGGCCCTGGGGAATCGTCCGAAAGGGTAAGTCAAGTAGCCGTACCACGTGCTTGCCCCCGGCTAATCATCGCTCAGCTCGAGATGGTCATACATAACTTCCTTTGTTGTGTTTGCATTCATTCAAGCCTACCTCGTGGTTCTGTCAGTTTTCTTGGTTGTCAACGCCTTTATAAATCCTCCTTCGCAGAAAATCGAGACGACCAAGGGCACCGATGCGTTCTTCAAAACATTCTTCTCCAAGAGCAGCTCTGGCATAATCTTCATCGCCATAGCAGCGACGGTGGGATTGTATTTTTTGGCCTCGTTCATGTACATGGATCCATGGCACATGTTCACTTCTTTCCCGCAATACACCCTGGTAATGTCCTCCTACGTCAATATTCTCAATGTCTACGCCTTCAGCAATTGGCACGACGTGTCATGGGGAACTAAGGGGTCCGACAAGGCCGATGTTCTACCTACCGCTCAAACCACGAAAACAGGGGACGGCAAAGCTGCGGTTATTGAAGAACCAGATAAGCCTCAAGCCGACATCGACAGCCAATTCGAGATAACGGTCAAGCGGGCTCTGAAACCTTTCGTCCCGCCGGTAGAAGACGAGAAAAAGACTTTGGAGGATTCGTACAAGAGCTTTAGGACCAAGTTGGTCACCGCATGGATAATGTCGAATGCATTGCTTTCGGTCGTTATCACGAACTCCGATTTCAAACAATTTGGACTAGACGTACGTCAATCCCTTGATCTATTCACCATGAAATTGCGATTACTGACGCATTATCTTTCTACAGGGCGGCGCAAGCGACAGGACACAGACCTTTTTCCATTTCTTGCTCTACGCCACGGCTGCCTTGGCTTTGATCCGCTTCATCGGATGCTGTTGGTTCTTAGGCAAGTCAGGAATGCTGTTCTGCTTCAATCGCAGATAAGACATGTCATTTGATCGTCAGAGAGCATTGCGTGGGGGCCGAGCATCTTGTCAGATCTAGCCGTGCCTTTGCCTGCATTGGGGGTGCTCCCTGTGTAAAACAGGCTTGCGTTGGATATACCTAGCGTTCCGAATCTGAGTAGATAACGACCAAAATATGGTGCTTGATCCACCCTGCCATCCAGGTAAGAAAGTGCCAGATTCACTGTAGGACTAGCTATGATACATGTACATTGTCCGCAGCCGTCAACGACAGGATATTGATCTAGAGTAAAGCGTCACATAGCGGCGTACTGCAGTGTCAGGTGTTGTTGGTCCTCATCGTACCCAAACGACACATATCTGCTGCCGCCAAGGAGACGGTGCGCCGACCTTGATCTGGCATCGGGCCATTGCCGCCTTTACGTCGCGCTACCTGCCTCGCCTGCCTCGAGCATGCTTCGACAGGCTTGACTGAACGCCCACTGCTCACTTGCTTCGCGAGCGGAACAGAAATCGGATAATCTGTCAAAATGTTGAAGATATGGTCTATGGTTAGTCGTAGGCTGCGAAGCTCACGTGCCCGCGCGAATGCGAAAGGCCCTCACCCTGGACAAGAGTAGGCTGACACTCGCCCACAGAAGCAGCAGCAACAGAAGGATGCCAACGCCGAAGGTGCCGGTCCCAAGAAAAAGAAGGTCACCGCCGCCCAACTACGAGTACAAAAGGGCATGTCCCAAGTCCACCACCCCACGGACACCTCAAAGCCCGAGCTAACCCTTTCCCCACTGGCTAGACCTCGCAGAACTCGAAGGCACGCTCGGCAAGACCATGAAGACCTCATTTCCCAACCCTGACGACATCCTGAACTTCACCCTCACCATCGAGCCGGATGAAGGCATGTACAAGGGTGGAGCTTTCCACTTCAACTTCGCTATCAACCAGAACTTCCCACATGACCCTCCGAAGGTGAAGTGCACGCAGAAGATCTATCATCCCAATATCGATCTGGATGGCAACGTGTGCTTGAATATTCTAAGGGAGGATTGGAAGCCAGTGTTGAATCTGAATGCTGTTATCGTGGGGTTGCAGGTACGTACTGCGGAGGGGCGAGGACGTTTGGACTCAACCACGCAGTGAACGGGTTCGCGTCTTGCGAGAATGACTCATTTACTGATGGTCAATACCCACAGTTCCTATTCCTCGAGCCTAACGCTTCAGATCCTCTCAACAAAGAAGCAGCAGAAGATCTGCGATCAAATAGGGAAGGTTTCAAGAGGAACGTCAGGACTTCTATGAGTGGAGGAGCGATAAAATCGCAGCAATACGAGAGGGTCATTGGCCGGTAGAAACTACTTCACAGCCTCTATATATTGGCGTTCCAGCATGATGACATCGGCGTTTTGAGCGGCATATGTATAGACGGAAAGCGTATAGTTGCGAATGATGGCATGATAATGAGGGAACTCCTTCTACATGGTCGACAACCGTCAACGGTGCTTTCTGTGATTAGAGATTTCTGACAAAATGAAGCTTGACAGAAATACTTTAGGGCTTCTGCTTCCCCGGAATTATTCCGCACGTCGCATCACACCAATCCTCACAATCAAGATGCGACGAACGAACAGCCACAACAGCATACAGCGATCCTTACCCTAATGTCCCGACGACTTATGGTGGACAGAAGCAATCAACCTTCGCAATGTCTCCAATGCCTGAGCCCGCCGTGCAGCACATACCCGCATGGAAAAAGCTAGGTCTGAAGCTCAAATTTGCCAAGGAAGACGCAGTTGATGTTGATGGACGCCGAGATGTAGTCAGGGTTAATAAGAGGAGGAGAGCGTACAATGACGATGGCCAATTCCCTGTAGAGACCGCGGCTACGAGCCGGCCTGCGAAAAAGCTCAAGAAGGTAAAACCGAAGGACAAATTTACACACTTATCTAGCGATCTATCTGTTGAACGGTCGAAAAGGGAATCTTCTCTTCCAGCAGATGTTCTGAATACCCCATCTACATCACGCAAATCTGTATCTTTTACCCCAGAAACCAAAACTCAGGATGGCGAGGGCGTCAAGCAGCTCTACAAGACTTGGCTAGACAATCAGACAGCTCACGACCCGTCATTCGATCCAGCTACTATCAGTCCAGCCCTCAGATCAATAATACCTAAAACTACCGCCTCAGACGAAGCCGCTGCACATCTCAAATCAAAATCGGCGGTAAATTCGAACTCGGATCAAGATCCTCCACCTAAGAAACCTAAGAAACCTAAGAAGGAAAAGGCCCAAAAGAAAGCCAAACGCTCTCAAACTTCACAGTGGACCTCACCGTCAAGCGATCATCCCGCTCTCACCTACCTCCAAACCTACCACACTTCTCCAAAGACCTGGAAGTTCTCAAAGCCTCATCAGAACTACCTTCTCAAACACCTCTTCTCTCACACTCACATCCCACCTTCCTACGACACCGCTCTTCTTAGCTACCTCCGCGGCCTCCAAGGGTCTGCCCGCTCCCGAGTACGCCAGCAAGCCCTGGCCATAAGAGAAGAAGACGAAAATTGGCTAGCGACCGACCCTGCCGAAGAACAGAAAATGGACCAAGAAACCACCGCCCAATGCCTTGCAAGGCAGAAGCGAGATTACGACGCCGCTGTTGCTCGCATCAAGCAACGACTGCGGGAAAAAGAAGACGAGCGCGAAGACAAGGAGTGGGAATTGCTAGGGGACAAGGAAGACTGGGAGAAGCGCGTTCGCAAGCGGCGAAGGGCGGAAATGGTGCTTTGGGGAGTGGGAGAGGAGAAAGAGGTTGTGCAGGATGCGGTTGCGTTGCCGAGACAAGCCATTCTTGGGAACAGTAGACCTGTTGCGGGAGCGCAGGCTGTGACTATACAGTCGAGAGGGATGGGTGGGGTGAGGCAGATTTCCAATGGCGGTATTGCGGAAGGGAGTGCGGGGAAGAAAATCGTGTTTGGGGACGATGGAGCGCAGCAGGCTGGAGCTGCGCATGGGGTCCAGAATATGAATGGTGTTAATGGGGTCAAGAAGACAGAGGTCAGGGAAAGTAGTAATGGTGTGCAGGCGAAGGGGAAACGCAAGCGGAGGAGGAGGACAGACGTGCCTGATGATGATAGTAGCAGTGAGAGCAGCAGCAGTAGCAGCAGTGAAGAAAGCGAAAAGGAAGAGAGGCAAGTATGGAAGGGTAAAATGGTATACGAAGGGAATGGCAGGGACGCATCCAGCGAATCAGAGATGTCCAATTCTGGCTCCGATTCGAATACGGATTCGGATTCGGATTCTGACAGTGATTCGAATTGAGGCAGTCTTCGTGAGAGGACCAGTATCGCCCCAAGGAACTGATGATCAATACATTCGTCAGTGTGCATAAATATCGTACATCATGGCCCACACAAGTGATCCTGCACAATCACAATAGCATCGAATGCTAGGCTCAACTCCTGAAATGTCGGAGGACGCCTCATCCACCAATACCAATTCCTACTTGGTAACATTCTATGGATTCGTTGCAGAGACCTTGGTGGCTGCGCTTCCAGTCTTCTCCTTGCCTTTCCCTTTCTCCTCAGCTGCTGAAACAGTCCTGGTCCCCTTGACCGTCTCGGCCTGTCCTGGCGTCTTCTTTTCCCCAGCTTTATGATGTTCACGCCTTCTCTTCTTTGGCGTGTATACATCATTGAAGTTCATCACCACAGCCAAGAACTTCATGTCCACATCCGGCTGCACTGCCAGATCGCCTAGTAAGTTGTTGACCCGGGATCTAAAATCGGCGGACAACTCTGTCAGTCGTTTCCGAAGGGCTGGAAGCATGGCGTCGTCTGCACTGAGGGAGAGGCCGCTGATGGGAAAAGGCGAATCAGTCCCTCTGTGTGCGGCAGATCTGTCATTGGGGGCAAAGGGACTAGGGGAGTTGAGATCTTCGTCGTCTTTCTCTGTCAACCCCCATTTTCCCTGTGCAGTACGTGTTTCGATCTTTGCGGACAGCTCCTGACGGCGTGTAAACTCGGCGACAGAGAAGGAATAAAGGCCTTCGACTGCTTCCTTGTACGCCAGCATGATCTTGAGCAGTTCATGCAATTGTGCGGTGAAGACGTCTTCTCGGTGGCCGGTCGTGCTGTTTTGACGTGATGATCCTAGCAGACCTTTGTGAGTGATGGCTTTCAAATATTTAGTGTGTGCTTCTATTAGATCATCAAGCGTGCAATCAGACTTGTGAATGGCAGCATGGAGCTGATCCCAGGAAGCCTCGATGACTTCGAAGAGTATATAGTACTGTAATTGGTTGACGAAATGAACCATTTCGGCTATGCAGCAGCGTGCTGTCTTCCATTCTTTGCTCATTTTCGCATCTACGACCGCGAGAACGCCGCGGGCGCCGGTCATGCAACGACGCCATGTGCTACCGAGAGCAAATTCGACACGCTTGACGCGCCAAAGGAGGTTGAAAATTTTGAGATATTGCCGATTGGCCCACGGCGTGATGATCACATCGACCGGGGCGTCGACTTTATATTCGAGGGTAAAGACGTCCCAGCCTGTATCGCCTTTTTCCATTTCAGTGAGTCGAGCATCGAGGCGGCGGAGGATGTCCGGCGAGTCAAATTGGGCGTTCGAGCCGCGGATTGCGTGTTCCAATTGAGCAGTAAGTGTATGTCGATATTGGCTACCGGCTGGTCTATCAAGATTCGTAGACAGGGACTCCATGAGAAGAGCGATGAAGTCGCCCTGACCGAGGAGCAGGTATCTTTTCAAGGCGTTCAAATGTTCGAATAAATTGAATTTATGATCCATAAGGTAGATGAGACGAGCCATTGTAGCTTTGTACGCCTTGTCAATTGATGTCTCCAATGTAGCTGTATCCCCATAACGTAATTCCTTCGAGGCCTCCTTGCAATAAGCCTCTACCCACGCAGAGTCGCCGCAGCTATAGCGGATGAAATTTAGGGACTTCCCAATCAGGAAAACTTTTCTTGCAAATTCTTCTGTGACAATGCTCGGTATCATTGCCTCATCTAGTCGGTATTTTTCTTCCCACACACTGGTTGCTGCACCTCTTCGGGGGTCTTCAATTTGATCCTGAGAGTCCTGCTCCGTGACGAAGAATTCATGATAGGGATCAGAGAGCTCTCCGTCATAGATCCATTGCCGCAGCATGTCGTAAAAAGGTCGTGTCACGTGTGATAACGTGCGCTCGGCGAAAGCGCCAACGAAAGGGTCGCCGTGGGAAGTCGAAAAAGCATGGATCATCGAGATCAACTGGCCACCCTTCCTACTTTTGGCCTCTTCGACCATCAGACTCATCAGCCGAAGACCCATAGTAGCTTCACTCGTCCAAACAACACATCTTTTGAGCGTAACGCTGGCCTTGCCAATTCTTCCTACCTGCTCTTTACTATCCAGGGACGCAATCGCTCGACGTATCTCGCCCTCCAATGTTGCAATCAGTCCTAGATATGAGCGTAATTCGCTACCAATCGCAAATCTCAAGCTCTGGCCTATCAGGCCTTCGCCCCTAGACTGCACAAAATCCGACAAATTTCGATATAAGAGTGATGGCTCTGCCAGTGTATGAAGTAACGATATGAGGGGTAGTGGTAAAGTGCACGGCAGATCGAGAGTCGTAGGCGAAGAGAATGGTAGATTGGTTGATGACAGGCCCTGAAGAGTGAAAGGAACGTCACGTAAAAGTGCTGCTTCTGAAGGACCTTTTGAGTATGTCTCATCCGCCTCCATACGGATATCTTGAGCCATATCAGGCTGCTTGCTGTCCTTGGTGCGACTCTTCTTTTCTGTAGAGACGCCGTTGTTGTACCCGACTTTGGGCTGGCTTTCACGCAATGGTAGCCTTGGGAGCCCGGCAGAAGCGAACGCGTCCTTGAACACTTGATCGTCTTGACTGTGCGTCTGCCCTCCCCGTCCTTGGCTTTGACTACCCGGGCGTCGAACTTCATCTGGTACATCGTCGTCACCTTGGGGGTTGGAGCCTGCTAGCTGGTGTAGGAGGTAGAGGATAGACCACTTCTGGGAGAGCACAGGCTGAGTGAGGAGACGAGTATACAGATTCGAGAACTGTGTGGCTTTGTCAGGCGAATCATTGTCCCGCAACACTGGGCTACATCAGCTCGCTCGCATCGAAGAGGGGCAATGGAGGGGTAGGTACATTTCTTCTTGATTAGATCGGCAGCGTGATTGACGTCTGATACTACCGCAGGGCCACCGTGGCTATTGAGCACTGTGAGCAGATATTCGGTGAGCAATGCAGCAAGGTGTACCCTTCAATAATGCTCCGAGCCAAGTCCAAGGCATCCTCGTGCCTCCCATCGGCTGTAGCTTCGTCTTCGTCAGGCCGTGTGGGGATCAAAGTATCGACGAGGGACGACAGCGCATCATCAAGGCGCTGGGCTTTCTCATCGCCCATCTGCGCATTGTTTGATGTCAATATGGCCTTGATGGTCATTCACAGACGCGCACTTGTCGACGTTGTAAATAGAGCTCGCGCGACCAATTATAGGTATCCTACGGGACATTAGCGCGGAGTTCAGCCCTACAAATCCTCTGCAAGTACTGGCTACCATTTCTTCTCGAGCTACCGAGCGTACTTTGGTTCCGGCCTTTGGATCAAGCACTCAGCTAAGGTAATGGCCATAATAAGTTCAAAGATATATCATTATTACTTGGAAAGCGAGACGGTATTCTAGCCTATCAGCCGAACCGTCGTCGGCATTTTCAAAATGCCTTCTTCCGAGCAAAGTCCTCCATTCTGGTATCACCATGTTACGCGTTTGTTGCCGAGAGGTGATGATAGGGTCACCATAGGGAAAAAGCAGACACCCCACTCGTCATCTCTTTTTCGTAAGTCGTTTCGCCACCTGTTCATCAATTATATCTAGCCCCAGAACTTTACAGGAATGGCCCATCGTGACGAAATTGATTGCACTCTTACAGAAATACTCTGCTTCTTAAAAAGCTACTCAGCGAGCCCCCGGGTTCCGAATCAACCTTCGCTGGACCTCAGGCATGGCATCTTGGGCCATGTTGCACACCAGCTGGATCATCTCTGCATATCCCATCAGTAGGGTATCTCCCGGAATGATTGACTCCACTTACGATCTATAAAACCTGGACATCCTGCGGACAAGTCGATGGATGCTTGACTCCGAGCCTTGAACATGTTAATCATATTCTGGACGCCAGCCACGGCGCTGGGATGTTGCTTCTCATATACTTCGCAGTGCGTTGTATGCTGCGTTTCACTTGCGTTGGTGCAGCTGCTGCCCTGATGGGGGCATGATTCAGTTTCGTGTCCTTCTTGCTGGCACGGAGTATCAGCTTCATGAGGCGAGGGAGACTTAACATCATGGCTCCCTAATGGATCCAGTTCCTTAATCGGCGGGTCTGCGGATTCTCCTTGGGTTTTATCTTCTTTCTCTATGTCCCGTGGGCTTTTCATTGTCCCTCCGTGGCCAGCCATGGTCTCATGTTGCCCATCACCCTGTGAATTTCCTTGCGGTACGTCGATCCCCTGGTCAGCGCGAACAGCGTCGCCTTGCCTACTGTGTTTTGAATGTTCTATAACAGTTGCATCTTTTCGCTGAGCGCCTTTGGAGCCCGCTTCTTCCTGCGGATTAACCGATCTCGTAGGTCCTTGCGCACGTTGATTTCCAGTCATTGGTCGAGGAATGCTGGGATATGGCTCCAGGTTGGGCGATGAAATCCTCGGCGAAGGTTCGACATCCGCATGCAAAAGTTGAGGTTGTGGTTGGTTGGGTAAGGAATCATGCCTATTTCTATTCGGCTGATTTGTGGGGTTTGGTTGTGGCTGGCTCTGGACGGAACCTTGCCCCCTGTTTTGCTGATCTGCAAGAGACCGTGGTGGTTGAGTAGGCGGCTGACAGTGGCGAAGGCCCATCTCGTTTGGACTTGGTTGCTGAGGAGCGCCTGGGATGTTATCTTGACCTGGTCTCTGAATTTTATGGTGCTGGGCTTGGGTTGAGCTTGGGCTGGCTGGCATTGGCTTACGTGAAACTCCACTAGCACTCAGACTAAGAGCGCGGGAGCCTGTTGAAGGAGGTGATGGGCGCAGTTGCTGATCGTTGTTTGATGGGTAAGACTGTCCAGATTTCCTGGGTTCTGGAGCAAGAGCGGGCTGAACAATAGGCCGTAAAGGAACAAAAGGTGGATGCGAGCTAGGAGACTGCTGTGGTGCAAGATGCTGTTGTTGTGGATAGTTATGGGGAGTGTTCGGAATCTTCCATGGAGTAGGAGCTTGCTGGGGAGCAAGACGTTGTTGAAAAGCAGAACGCTGTTGGGGAGGTGTAGCTGGGTAAGGATTTGAGAGCTCATGGGGAGTAGGTTGCCGTTGAACAGCCGGTTGCTGTGGCGGAGGTAGACCTCGGCGAGCAGGCGACGCTTGTTGAGGTGTGTTTGTTTGATGTGAAGCGAGATTGTAATCCGGACTGGTTGGATGACGGGCATCTTGGGCCTTTTGAGGAATGTTAGGCAGCTGAGGAACGCTTGGTCGATGAGATGAAAGAGATTTATGGGCAGCGGTTGGCTGGTAAGGAGCCGGCGTCCGGTGAGCAACGGTAGGCCTCTGCGGAACGCTTGACTCATGAGGGTCGGTCAGGTTTCCATGAATTCGATTGACAGGGCCCTGGCCATCCAGTCTCGGACTATGTCCCTTGGGTGCCTGTGGCGCTCGCCAGGCCGTCCCGGCAGCTGCTTCGCCCATTCTTACGCCCTTTTCTGCCAGCTGCTGCCCTTTGTCGACTTGCTGGTCATTGGAATGGGTCAAGTCGTAGGCACCATCAGCGAGAGCATGGCCATCCTGCTGCAGATGAATCATCGCTGACATTTCTAAGTCCGCAACAGCGTTTCCACTGCCCGGGTGCCTACGCTCATCTCCCAAGCCACGACCTTCAAGCGTGCCGAGTCCCCTGTTGGCGAGCTTGATCCCTTCTTGGAGAGTTTTTGTAAGGTCCTGCACGCCTGTGCGGATACCTTGTTCCAAGTTACGACCTTCCAGTCCACGAATTTCCTTTTTAGCCAATCTGACATCCTGCTGGACATCAATTGAGAGGTCTTGAGCATCTTTTTGAGAGCTTTTTGCCAGTCCCAGAGCAGGCATCATCTTCTCGATCCTTTGGCCAGTTCTTTCTAGAGCTCCTTTGAGTGCTTCGTCGCCTTTCCGAACGTCGTGCCTGATGTCTACACTAGGCGACAGTTTCTCGACAACTCCTGCAGCATGATCGAAGCCAGTCTTAAGACCGTGTTCGCCTTCTTGGAGGTCGCTCATCAATGACTCGCCTTGGAGCTTGTGCGGATCTACTTTCAGGTTACGTTCTCCTCTTTGGACACCTTTCTCAATATCAGTGCCAGACAATGAGTTCTCCGTGAGCCTCGTGGCACCTATGACGCCAGACTTCAAATCATGCTGGATATGTTGAATGTCTCGTTGGATACCGAGGGTACGCAGGTCCCTTTCGCCATCTTTGATGGCACTTTCCAACCAAGTCTCTAAAGCCTGTTCACGTTTATGAACATCCTGCCAGGCGTCTTGCACATGATGCCCTAGATTATGCTCGCCTGATTTGATGGCTCTCGCCGTCTTCGAGCTTCCCACTAAGAGGTTGGCCTCGGAAGCGTAACCGCTGCTCGAGATAAGGCGAGGATCGTAGCTAGCTTCTTCTTCACCTTTCTGGAAAAGTCGTTCTGCATCGGCTCGAGCTCGGTCACCGATCCACGGAGTCTCAGTTTGAATTTTGCTTTCAAGACCATGGGCGCGGCGGCTTCTATCTCGAACCTGTTGATCCCTCTGGCTGTTACCACGTCGTAAACCAGAGGCCTGAAGGCCTTCCTGGAGAGCGCGGCCATCTATATGGGGGTCGTGTTCTAATCTGGATAAGAAAAGCTCCATACTTGCATTGTCATTCGAGGGATCACCGAGTAACAAAGGCTTAAGACCGGCAGCAACGGGAGCTTCTGAGTCTCTCCCATTGGAGGTCAATGTAATTTGATTCTCCTCTGTGCGAATATCTGTCTCTACTTCCTCGACCGTCTCATCATCACGAGACACTCCAGCCAACGATTTCAACATAGCCCATCGAGCGCGAGCTTCGGCGCTGACTTTTGGCCTCGGACTCCTAGACCTGCCACGTTCGCCATTTCCTGGGATGGACATGACATCTGCTGAAAGTGAGCTCACAGAGGAGTCGTCTTGGCGGCCAGAAGTGCTTCTTTCGTGGTACGTGACTGATTCTTGCTTTGTGAAATGAGACTCTTTTCGTTCAATTGCGTTCTGGCTGTTCTTTCTCGTCGAATTCGCCGAGGAATCGATCTGTGACCGATTATCGAAAGTTGCCTGGTAAGTAAAGTTGCTGGCCACGGAACCAAGGTCATCCATTAGCAAAGTCTCCTTTGTCCTCCGTTCCACAGGTATAGACGCATCCATGAGCCCTTCGATGGTCACACAATCTCCACTGAATGATGTATTGTTGAAGTCCCATCAGCAAAAAAAGAAAACATTTGAGGGTGTAAGGATGATTGTTGCTTTTTGCAGTGCTGGTGACCTCGCCGCAGGGTCTGGGTGCCACCTAGACTCGACTAAAGCATTCCTAGGTCAAAATCGTTTAGCGACGGGTGATGATGGTACCAATTGTCAATAATGTATGGTGAGAGACGCATGTAAGCTTACAAAGCCCTCATGCATCGTATATGCATGTCAGAAACTTCTTTAATCATTTCAGCGTCCGGGATCATCGATCATCGTTATTCCCTGTTCAAGCATTGCATTGCATATCCTATGTCCGTCTGAAAGCTTCTTCAGCTATTCTCGCGTCTGAGATCATCCATCATCATTGTCATTACCTGGTCAAGCACAAAAGCCGTGACTAAGCTAAGGATGACAAAAAATCTGCTTCAACTTGTGCCTACATGGGGAGACAGAGCCGCTTTAATCAGACCTAACGGTCAGCATGTCAGATATTGCAGCACGCAGCGCCTCTCGAGAGGCTCGCAGTGAGATTCTGGCCAGAATGATTCCAGCTTATTCAGCCTACTCTAGGCTCTTGCGCATCTCCGGGGCTACTTATGAGACCCCAATCCTGATTACTTTCCATGTCCCATACCGCAAGCTCTTCTCACATTCTATACAAATCCACCACGGATTCCCCAGCTCTCCTTCCACCACCACTACCTCGAACACCTTCTCATCGAAGATCGACCTCAGGAAATTCATTAGCTCGTCACTTAATTCTTCAGTCCCAGCTCCAAAATAGAATGTCTCAATACGGTGGACAACAGCAACAGGGCGGTTACGGCGCACCCCAAGAACAAGGTTATGGCCAGCAGGAACAGCAGGCCAGCCAGTACGGTCAGGAACAGGGCCAAGACCAAGGCTACGCACAACAAGAGCAGCAAGACCAACCCCAGTACGGTGGGGAACAAGGTCCAAATGGCTATGGTGATGCCCAAGACGGCCAAGGAGATCCAAGCCAGCAGCAAGGTCAATATGGGCAGCAGGGTCAGGGCCAACAACAGCAGGGTCATCAAAGCCAGCAGGGTCAGGGGCAGCCGGGCCAGCAGCAGCCTCGTCGTCAGCCCGGTCAACCCGCAAAGCCAAACCTCGATGGACCCAAGCCAAATGCCAATGATGCCAAATCAACTCCCTATGAGCACAAACCAGGCGCCAATGGGGACCAAGACATGAAGAAAGACATGAAGGACGACCACTCTAAGGACATGATGAAGAAAGACGGCAACGAGAACAAGCTGGGTATGCAAAAGAAGCAGATGGGTAACTCTAAGCGCACCTACCACCATACTCACCACAATGCCATGCATCACCAAGGCAAAGTCGCCGCCGGAGGCTTTACGACAGAACACATGGAGTCGTTCATTCACTTGGGTACTTACGCCCTCGGTGCTCTCGGAAACCAACACGGCCTTACTCCTGATGCACCACGTGATCCTGCCGAGGAAGAGGAGGGTGCTTCACATTGACTTTTCTACCGACTAGGTTTGGGAAGATTCATTTTCTTCTTTCGAGGGTGGACGCCTAGGCAGATGGTAATGGCTTGGGGAGCGATGGTTTTGGGGTTGAGTTTGGCAATGATGCTGTTGTTGACATTGCTATTTACGGCTCATTTGATATTACTGGGCTTGCTTGTTGTCGTGTATGCACGTCCTAGTTTGTTGGTGGGGAAGCAGAGAGTACGCAGGTAGTGTGACCAATAAATGTTGTGCTGCTTCAGACTGAATTTTGCTTTGCTTAGCAACATTCTTCATGCAAGGACAAAGCTGGATGGCCGGGCTTTGAACGTTTTTGAAATAGTATCGGTATAAGCTGTTGTCAAAATAGGAACAGAGATTAGTGATGGCGGCCGCTAGACTAGGGCTTAATGTACTTCGCTTATCTAAGCAAATTTACCTACTTCATCTTAGTGTTGGTACGCGCTAGAACCCTAATTGGCTGGCCACTTCCGACGGGTCATGATCACCATTGTGTTCGCATGCATTGGTCAGCTTTAGTCTCGGAAAGCGACCCGTGGATTGCTTCTGATTGGCTTACGAAGCGATGTAGGGCTAGGCCCTGGTGCGCCCCCCAACAAGGGTCTGAGGCTACTGAGACTAGGTCAGCTTCTCATACACATCATTGGGAGTATGACTTGCCACTTGAATCCGCCCTGGAATTTGGGACCCTGGCCTGGGATTCCAAAGGGTCGTTCCCATTAATATCTGCTCTGCATACTCTGATCTTACCTTTGCCACCTTTGCCACCTTTTAGTACATCGCTACTGTCTGTTTCTTTCGTGGTCAGTGGCTCCTCGCTCACCATTGCATAACGTTATTAGAGAAATCCATCCCAGTCCTTGTTTTGGACCCCGCTTGGCCTCAGGTCAAGCGCTGGCTAGAACAAGGTTATGATCACATCACCAGAGAGATCTTTCCTTTTGCTTTATCACCGCAGTCTGGTTGGCTGCAAATGGTGTTGCAGAGGTGAACACACTTGACAACGTTACGCGTGGCTGAGAGCCCTGGAGATTCGCTTTGTGGGGAAAGACTTGACATGAAGCATGAAAGCATGGCTTTTTGACAGCACGTAGCAGACTGTCTGCACAGACATAGAAACGAACGGAAGAAGCATGGGTTAGAGCTGTCACTTGAAAGCCTTGTTCTGACTGCAGAACAGGAATTGTTCTTTAACCGTGGGTAGTGTACTAGGTATCCAGGGGGTTTTTTGTTAGCGCGACAGGGATTCGTTTGGTGAGGACCCCGCAAGAAAACTGCCAAGACGCTAACAATTAACCCGTTGGACACCACAGTACTGTTCAGCGACTCCACGAAGAGAAGACGGTCTAGTATCTACCTCGGATACCCAAATCGAACGGTCAACGCTCTTCGCAGTCAACCTTGTGGAGAATGAGACATAGGTCAATGGACCGCTGCTTGTCTTGTCGAACGTATGGATAATTTTCTCTCAAAGATTCCTGAACAGAAAATGCGCTCAGTAGGGTATGCTGCGCTGAGAGACATGCTATGACAGATCATACAAAAGCCTCAAGCTCGTGACAGAGCCCAAACGCCTTATGCTGGCGGCTCATAAGGTTTTACCAGCATCTCGCTGAAGCTGTGATTATAAGCACTGATCAGCGTTCGGTATCAAATTTAAACAAAGGCGACTCACCTCTCCAGTTTCTCCTTGCCTCTGACCTCCTCGACTAATAGGGGCATCTTCACAACATTAAATTCATCATACAGCTCCTCAATCTGCTCCAGATACTTCTTTTGCATTTTCCTCCTTGAATTGCATTGCTCGCAGTCGTTGCTTTTCTTTGGGAACAGCAATTGATTGACTACAATCGCATGAGTGTCGATCTCATATGACGCTAATTCTTGGATCATTCTCTCCGTTTCGTATAATGACAAGAATTCAGGAATCATTACACAGACAAAGGTCGTCATGTCTGGATTTTTGAATTGTGTGTTGACCTCGCCGATGGTTTCACGAAGTGTTTCCATCTTCGCTATGATTTCGTCGAGATTCTGGCCGCCTGGCAGGCCACCTCGTGCGCCGATAACTGAATTGAGCATGGGTCCAAATTGCGTTGAGAGTGCGGAAATCTTTGCAAGTGCTTTCTCCATGACAGTTGGGAATTGTAGGAATCGTAGCGTATGGCCTGTAGGTGCGGTATCAAAGATAATGGTCTCGTACGACAGCGATTTGACCTGCTTGAGTACCTCTGCGAACGACATGGCTTCGTCCACACCTGGTATCTAGCTCCAGGGTCAGCCCCAGATTTTGGTAGCCCTTAGCATGTTGGACGTAGTACTTACACTGAATGCCAAATCCTGCATCATGCCTCCCATACCTCCGGTTTGAGCCATGATCTCTTCTGCTCCTTCACCGCCCTCCTTCAGTAAATCCTGTATGCTTCCATTGGGATCGATTTCCATGGCACTCAGGTTTGTGAAACCCTCAATCAGTCTTGCCTCTTTGCCGAATTTCTGGTTGAAGGCATCGCTGAGGTTGTGCGCGGGGTCTGTTGAGATGAGAAGAACTGATTTGCGAACACGCGCGAGCTGGATAGCGAGAGAACAGGATGTCGTAGTCTTTCCAACACCGCCCTTCCCACCAACGAATACCCAGCGAAGGGTTTTTTGATTGATTATGCTCTCAAGAGTAGGGGCGAGGTCGTCGGCATCGGCGTCGATTGTTGCAGACATGATGGTCGAGGCTGCGCTCGCAAGACTCTGGTAGTCAAGATATATCAAGCTTTCACGAAAATTCTGTATACAGTTTGTGCAAGGCTAATGTTTAGATCAAAGATGCCTGCGTGTTGCCTGGATGTTTGAAAGCTGGCGTGTGTGACGTAGGGAGATGTGACCCTTGTGGGCATGCCCTGGGCGATACGTTATCGCGAGAGACCCTTAATTTAAACAAGAGACCTCCCACTAGATGTGTCACCTGCGCCTGAAAATCAGGATAAATAGCTTCGCCTCAAGATGTCATCCTTCTTAACCTACACGTACAATCTTGATCCTCATTTGCATCAGGACTATCATTCTTCCCTCAAGTTCAACATGGAGGAAGCTGGGTTAAATTTACCAAACCGCTCTTCAATCCCCTCAAATGCCCCAACAGCTCCACCCAAAGACCCAATCACCTGCCACGTCCTTGACCTTGTGACAGGCCGTCCAGCTTCGTCCCTTGCGGTTTCTCTCACACTTCTTCGTCCCTACGGTCCCTCCGCGCCCTTCAAAGCTCTCACCAATGCTGATGGCAGAATCATGAAATGGCACGGCCAGGATGGCCCTTCTCTGCAAGATGTCATGGAGAATCTTTCGGAGCATCCAGACGACAAAATGGTATGGGCGTTGAAGTTTGAGACAGGCGAATATTATGGGGAGGGGAACACCTTCTTCCCAGAAGTAGAGGTGCGGTTCTTCGTAGCGCCGAAGGAAATGCACTACCATGTCCCGTTGCTGCTAGGACCATGGAGCTATACAACGTATCGAGGGAGCTGAATTGGGTCCGGAGAAACGACCGGTTAATTCGACTTAGGGGAGGGCCATGTTACTTTGAGGCCGCATCGACTTCCATACACCCACTCTCGGGCATACATTCGCAACATCTCCCCACTCTAACTCTTTATGCACCTTAACCTCTGCGACTATAATTCCTGGCAAGCTTTCACGCAGATACCGTCTCTATCATTCGGCATATCAGCAGAACTCTACCAGCAATGTCTGTCGAGCTATGTGGGGCCGGGATCAACAAGCTTCGCCATCATGATCTCGAAATGGTGTCAATCTACACGTAATGATCACATCACCTGCAGTCATGTGAGGCAAAGAAGGCAACTAGGTCTCTGCCAGGAACAGGAATAGGCTCCCGTACAGTGTCAGTAGCGTCAAATACAGACACTGAAACCAGGCGTTGAGAGCAGAGATTGACGGCCCGGCGCGAGTACTTACGATACTGAAAGCTAATATGGAGGTCATATTCTTCGGAAAATGATCTTGCATCATGCTAGTCAACGTTTTCGTATCAGACGTCAATATTGGATTGATCTACATAGCATAAGCCAACGCTGACACAAGCGAGGCCACCAATAAAAGGCGAGCATGCCGGAAATTGTCCAGCGCCCATGATGGGGTTGGTAAGATACTATTTTGCAGCTCTTTGATATTTGACAATGATCTTCACTTCCATTTTCAGCCCCATTGTACAGGTGGCTCGGAATGGCCGCGTGGATTGTCATGGGCTTTTGCGGGGCTGGCGAGGCGAGGATGGCCTTTGCATCGAGTCAATTGGAATTGTTCGATTATCATTTCTGTCAAATACGCAAAGGCGCGTGTCGCTCATTTCTTGAGTCCCTACATACAGATAGGGCGCGATATAATTGTCATGATGGCTTCAGAGTTCTATAAAGCCTTCAAAAATCGTCAAGGAGCCATGTCCTCACTATACGTGATCATCAGTCTACGCCGCGCCGAGTCCATCTATATATACGGTTCAGGATGCCCTCAGGGTCGAGAGATGGCACCACGTACACCTCCTACTTCGTTCCCGGGTACATGATCTCTCGTCAAGTCATGTTCAACAATGTCCACTATTTTCTGGGACCGAACGCGTCGGTGAGACCGTTCACATACCAGCAGAGAGAGGGCTACCTGATCAATAATCCGGGAGGCCCATTGACTAAGGTACTTGCCTTCTGATACTTTTCCATAGGGGTCGGTGAGGAGCCCGAAGGTTTCACTAATTCGTTAATAGAGTCAAATCGAGGATCTGCAGTATCTTTCTCAGCAGTATGAGCAGCAGGAGGCAGCGAGGATGGCTCGGGCCTCTGGTGCTCTGAACTCGGCCGACTTCTACGTCAACAAGCCCATCCCAGTTCAGCAGCGACATCGGGAAGGAGCAGCGCAGCTACGATGACCTGTTATCATCACATCGTTAGTAAGATAGGTTGCAGACATTCAACTGGTCTTAATTTAGAGCGGCATTGGGAAGGAATTGCGACGGTGTGGATTCTGTTTGCATGCATCGTTGCATATTGCGCTAGAAATTTTCGAGATTACTTTCATCAAGATACATGGGAAATCCTTCCGCCTGCAACATAGCATTATGTGACTCATGCCACTTACCACAAGTGTTCTTCCTCTCCGATGACAGGCTGCAGTTAGCGCCACCTCGAGTCTTCTAGCACATCGATACTGCTAAGTGGCCGCGGATAACGGCACGTACAAAGTATCTATGTACTTGAAGGTCCGAAATCCAAGATCAATGAAAGAAAGGGTTGTTGCTCAACATGCTCGAAAAACTAGGGTCATTATGCCAGAGTCAGAAAATCCGGCCATGTCGGACATGGTTCTGCTGCCGAACCTTTCAGCGCGCCCTATCATCCAGGATCCAAGCTCCAAGGGACGGAGAGTGATAGAGGCAAGAGATCTAGGTCTAGAATATCAGTCACCTTTTACCGCCTGCGGATGGATGCCATTGTACAGATCAGAAGTCAGGGCGGTCGTTGATGTCACTCGGATTCGGTCTTGATCTCACTGCTATGACTGTACTCCCAGCCATGGTCCAATAAAAGTAAATAGACTTTTCTGAGGCAACCCTCGACCTGGCTCACACATCCAGTCGGAGCAGAGAATACTTACAGGGCTTATCATATATGTTGTCCTAAACGAAGTTGTCAATACGGCTTGAACCTGTAGCGTGTCTTGCCGTCTTCCGGATGTCTAATTGGTGAAAGATTGTGCATTAAATGGAGTCTCCACCTCTAGCAACAGGGAAAGCTGCGCCAAGGCTTCCTACTTCGTGATCAGCGCAAGGGGAAGTGCGGCTAGCATCACCGGTGTGTCTGCTTCACAGTCAATGTCCTATCAACGACGTGAATCTTCTCCGGAATTGTTCGAACAACTGGCGATATGCACGCCACGAACCAAGTTGAGCCGCCGACCCTATTACTTTCTCCCAATCCGTCTGTCAATTATTCTTCTGATGGAGACTTGGACAGGATTTCATAGGCGAGGGTAGAAGGAATTAACTCGGCAAAATAAGAGCACTGTGATCGCCTTGTTCAGGCGCTGGTGATATCCCACGTGTCAAGACATCTTATCGCCTCACAGCATAACCAGACGACCAGAGCTCTGGGGGCTCTTGGCCAATGACCAATGAAGAGTGGCTATCGCAAAAGAGACACGGGACAGTAGTTGATGCGCAGAAGTCGATTGCCAATGTCCAAGTCCAACCATGCAAAATAGATTAAGCTTATGCTGTTCCACTTAAGACAACCCGCAACTGGATGTGTGGAACTTATGGCAGAAACGAACCTGCATTAGCTAAAAGCATCAAAAGCTCGATCTGAACTAGATGTCATAGCGAGCAATGTCTGCCATGATCTTTTCACTCCCCTTCGTTCATTGGCGGCCTCAATACCTCCTGCGACATAGCCATCACTGCCCCACTCTCTGCCAATAACGTGAGGCGTTCAGAAGTAAGCCTGTGTTGTCCCAATACTGTTCTGCCTTCGGATTTTACTGAAGGCAGAAACTTTGGAACCACCGTCGTCTCTTACGTGGCAGAGCAGCTCTAGAGCAGGAAATCCCTAAGAGCAGAGTTCATACCTGAATGACCAGGGATCAGATTAACCATCAAACAAGCATTCATTTAGTTGGACGCAACCACGAAGCCCCTTTTCCATATACTAGCCTTCGGAAGTGATAGAAAAGCCTGGTGCCTACCACAAAAACTACAATGTGCACCTAGGTTTGCAAACGCGCATATTATTTCGCCTCGAGCTGATGGCGAGGACACAAAAGGAAAGTTTGCATCTCTTTCTACACCAACAACTGGCAAGGATTCAATGTTCACGGTCGGGCAAGGAGATCCTGTTCCTAAACCGGAGGCGCTCAAAGAGACCAATTGTCTGTGCTACCAAGCAGCAGAGTTTCTCAATACAGAGGTTTGCTGACACGTTGAACGATAGATAATGGATCTGACGCTGACGGATGGCTGCCGTAGGTTCTGACCGGCAGGATCTTCGAACACGGTATCACTGTCTTCATTAGACCCATCTGTACATCAATTCAACATACTGTTACCAATAGGTACTGGGGTCGAGACCTGTCCTACGGCATCGGCTCTCGATAGCGGTGCCTAAGAAAAAGACGGAATTGAGGAATACAGATTAGAGGGTATCGTCCCCAACCCTGTGATCGTAGACACAAGGTCATATTGCACTATCTGCTCTGTTAGTAATGGGAATTTCAGAAGAGGGTCTCCCTGCCAGTCTATGATGGGCTGGCTAGATGATCTCGGTCGCTATGAATGATAAAGAGATGGACATCGAACATCAATAAGGGGAATTCAGGGGTATATATAGATGGATCAATTGGGAGCGTATACAAGCGGAATCGTGCAGCCGCGCTACCTCTTCTGGCATAACACAAATGCAGGGACCAGATTCGATATCGTCGTTTCATTGTATGTCTCGGCAAGCGAGAGGAATGGAAGAAGTGGTGATAATAGATAATATTCGAGCACCGGCTTGACATGATCGGTGTGCATGCTGATTGGCCAATCTTGTTGAACCATCTCGGACTGAGGGGGCCGCGTCCCTATGCGGCTAGTGGCAAATATCGCCTCAAAATTTGAAAGCATCTGGAAGCCCCCCAGAAATTCTGTCATCGCTATGTCATTTCACCTCCTCCACCCACTCACAATTGATGAGCTTGCAGCCAACTTTGCGGCACTATCGTCAAACACCAGAAGTTACACCTTGGCTGTGTCTGGGCAGATCTACACTGAAATTTATGCGTGTTTTCCGGACCCCTCCCACCATAACGTCATCGCTACCAGCGATCAGTGATGTCGGTGGCCGTCGCCCACAGGAATCCCTCACACGTCGCCACGAGGTCGTCGCCTATGGATGGTAAGAAGGGTATCATCAAAAACGAAGGTTAGTCACTTTCTTGCATGCCTTGACATTGATGTCGCGCCTCGACCATCGTTGTACCTTTACCTCCCATCGACATATACTGCTTGGCAGCGTACCTCGACTCCGTGTCATATCCGATCGCCATGGACATCACTTGACTGATACATGACTTGTCAAGATACCACGAGAGACTCCAATCCACAATCGACGGGACAGAGTACACCTCGGCGACCAGGTATGTGCATCTTACATCAATGCGCCTGTCCCAGACACCTTGCCATCGCCGGACTGCTAATCGCTCATCAGATCCTCCACCTACGGTCAAGGAGCCTCCTTACCAGGTTGATAACAGCAACAGCAAAGCCACATCCAATGCTGAGGCATCGCAGCCGCTTGCACCACCACCGCGACCGGCGCCGGCTGAGCACAAGACGGAGGAGGGAATAGATTACTTCTCCGGAGGTCACACTCACACCCACTTTGCACGCGAACCAAACCCTTTCGAACAATCATTTGGAAACCCATCATCCGAGCTTCCTACTAATAAATCACTGCTACCCTCAGTGGCAGCGCTCACGTCTCCAGCACCATTAGCAGGCGACGGACCATCTGCAGGTGGCTATAATTGGGCAGGATCGTTACGATCAGGACCTTTGAGTCCTGCTATGCTGGGTGGGCCGGTTGGCGCTGGGCCTGGAGATTATTTTGATCCGTCCTTAAGAGGAAGTTTTCCGTCCGGCGTGACACCGAACGAATCGTCATTGAGGACTGGATTGACTCCCGGAGGTGGTGGTTCTATGTTCCCGGCGCCCAGCCCAAGTTCACAAGCCCTATATCAGCAGCTGGCCAGCGGTGGTGCTACCCCTAGTACGCTGGATTTCCATCGAACTGCTATGAGCGCTGCAGCAGTCCAAAAAGGTCAAGGAGGCGTTAATGATACGAATTCGCGATTAGACGAGAAGAGAGCACCAGTCGCACCCATGGATCCAGCACTACAGCAGCAACCCCAGCAGCCTACTTTTGGTCAGCACGATAACGATGCTGCTAATGGCTTGTTCCTCCTTGCACAAGCTGGCAATGGTACACAAGTCAATAATCAATTTGCCGTTCCACACCCAACGACGTCCAGTATGAACGATCGATCCCATGAAACATCACCAAATATGTCTAAGCATAACAACGGGTCAATAAGGGGTCAAAGTGAAATGAGTGGAGACATCTCCGATAGTGGTGATCAAGGCAGACCTGCTACAAGAACGAGGGGTAAGCGCGCCTCGGGTGGCAAGGCAGCAGCAACCAATGGAAAAAGAAAACAGGATGACACTCCTGTTAAACCATCGTCTGCCAAGAAGCAGAAGATTAACAACGCAGCCATGACTATGGATATGGATGGAATGGATTCTGAAGAGGAACAAGTCAATATCAAAGAAGAAGAATATCATGCAGATGGAAAAAAGATGACTGACGAAGAAAAGCGGAAGAACTTCTTGGAGAGAAATAGGTACATTTCCCCTTTAGCTTATCCTAGCGTAGGCTAACTTCTGGCCAGGGTTGCCGCACTGAAATGTAGACAACGAAAGAAGCAATGGCTCGCTAACCTGCAAGCCAAAGTCGAGATCTTTACCAGTGAGAACGATTCGTTATCCGCCCAGGTGGTCTCCCTCCGAGAGGAGATCGTTGGCCTCAAGACTTTGCTTTTGCAACACAAAGATTGCCCGGTATCCCAACAACAAGGCCTGGGCGGCTATTTCCAACAGTCACAGGACTTTAATCCTCATGCAAATCCATACGGTATGGGAATGCAGAATGGTCAGGGTGTCATGGCTGGTCAGAGGAGGTAATGACGCGCCATGACCGGAGCTACACTACAGATGTGTTTGCCAATTGAAGCATGCTTGTTCAGCAGACAGTTGTAGAATGCTTGCGGTCCATTATCAGGGTTGCACCAGCATCATACATCAGGATATAAGAGGTTTCGAACGTGGATATCAAGACTTATGACTATCGTTCTTTGGCATGACTGGCGTTAGTGTCTTGATATGGCACATGCCCTTGGGCTTCCCTGGCGGCAAATTCGCTCTGCTATACGAGTAGCAGTCTTTTATCGATGGCGTTGATGGGAACAGGGAGAGCATATATGTTGTACATCTACCTCAAAATTAGCTCCCACGCCTAGAGAAATTTTGTGTTAACCATTGTGCTTATATTTACTTGTCATGGATGGAAGTTACCAGTCTGCTGAACCAGGACGCATCCCTGTGATGCGTCGCGGCAATTAAATGCTGGCACTGTCGGTCTCACTTTCGCCGTCACCAGAATGTTTCGCATGCTATCAGAAAGCTCATCCAACTCCACTTCCTTCCAAGTCGAGACCTTACATGGGTATGTTAGGAGAGCAAGTTGCTCAGTGGGTGGAATGGTAAGACCTTGAATCCATTGTTGCTACTACAGTATGTAAAGAATCCAACTCATGAAGACAAGACAACAGCGAACAATTGACCAATACCCACGTTGCTTTTGATAATTTGAAGGTTATCATGCCTTTTCACAGGTTTCAAGGATTCTATTGTAAGACCTTGATGCCACAAAAGTTACATCTTGATTATCGAATACCCACATTCTCACATTGTCCCATTTCATCATCGGATTTGAAATAGCTGATGATGCATTGGAAGGTTTCTGATGCTTCGAATTTGAGGCAAGCTGCTGAATACACACTCATCGGGTTTCTACCTTTCCATATTTGATCCTTTCCTCAAGCACCCTCTCATACTCGCCCACCTTTACTCCTCCAGCACTCCACAGCATGATCGCTTTGACCTTGACCAATACCGGACCTCCCACTTCAACTCCACCTTTCTCCTTTGGTATCCTATGCATCCTCCTTCCCCCTTCCCTCACCATATCTTCCACATATCCGATAACATTCACCCATGCGCCCACCTCCATATCTTCCCTCTTCAGCCCTTCCAACAGCAACGTCACGTCCACCAAGGCGATCGCATTGATCGCAGTTGAAAGCGAATGAGCATGTTGGAGCGTGAGAGTGCCAGAGGCGAGGGCATAATGTGTCACACAGCCTAGGAAGCGGACTTTGGAGCCCGCGGGCAGGCTGGGAAGGGAGGATAGGAAGACCAAGGTACTGGCAATGGGCCCGTTGCTCATGGCAGCGATGAAGCTTCACTGGACGTGGACAGTGAAATCTCCATATTGCGACCTTGTGTGTCTCTTCATAAAGGCATTGAAGTCGGTGTTGATAGATAGGTTGGCTTGGCGGTTCTCTGCACGTGACTAATCCATTTGAGGGCTAGCGTAGATGTCATGGGCCTCTTCAACTCGACCTGACCACCCTCTGGAATACAAGGCAGCTGCTAATACCATTCCACACATTCCGCCATAATACCTCCTTCTAGGCACCTATAACAGTTACCAAGAGAACCTTACCCTGAGCCAGCTGCCACACATCAAACAAACTAGCGACCAGGCCCGCAGCGGCAACCACTTCGGATAAGCTCGACTTCGACGCTTGGCCTGTATTTGTCTGCAGCTCCTTAGATCATACCGCGCACTAGAGTGTCCAATACTAAGGGAGAGGGTACACAAAGCCCACGTATAGGGTCTCCGAACCCCAATCAATCGACACCATGTGGGGCGCCTGGTTCGGTGGACAGTCGACGCAGAAGAGGAAAGATGCACCCAAGAAAGCTATACTGGACCTGCGGCAGCAGCTCGATATGCTGCAAAAGCGAGAACGGCATTTGGAAAATCAGATGGCAAAGCAGGATGAGATAGCGAGGGAGAATGTCACTACAAATAAGACTGGTAGGTAAACTCTGCTCCAGCGTTCGGACCGTCCAGGCCATATGAGGGAAAAGAGCTTCGAGATTACAGGCTACGTGATGTTCGTTCGAGAGCTGACTGGCCTTGCGTTTCCATACAGTTGCCCGCAATGCTCTAAAGCGGAAGAAGCAACACGAGCACTCTCTCGAGCAAACGAACGGTCAGATATCCATGCTCGAGCAGCAAATATACTCCATCGAGTCCGCAAACATCAATCAAGAAACGCTGGTAGCAATGAAGAATGCCGGCAAGGCTATGAAGGAAATCCATGGCAAGATGACCATGGAGGATGTGGATACCACGATGTGCATACCCTGCCCCCCCTCATATTACCCTGTTTATTACTGCAGCAGAGCCTCTACTAACACCCATGTAACACAGGGAGCAACTCCGCGAACAACACGAACTCACCCAAGAAATCGGCAACGCCATCACCTCAATGCCCATTACCGAACCCATCGACGAAGACGAATTGGAGGCCGATCTGGCAGCATTGGAGCAGGAGAACTTGGACGAGAAGATGTTGAAAACCGGTACAGTGCCGGTGGCAGACAGCTTGAGCAGGATGCCAAAGGCTGCCAATGGGGAACGTGAGTGCAAGCCTTTATTTATTCAGGAACTATACGCTGACTTGAAAATAGTCGGAGGGAAGAAGAAAGCGCCGGTCGAAGAAGAGGATGAGGAAGAAGAATTACGTAAACTGCAAGCGGAAATGGCAATCTGATAGGTTTAGGGTTGTTTGTTTTTGCATATCCCTAGAGTCTCCTTCGACTCGGTCTCACCAAAGCCAGTCATACATGAATGTTCAATCATCTTGCAGCCCTAGGGCTTGGTCAGACGGTGTGGACCATGAAGAATGAACAAGGTCTTTATACAATTTATTGAATGCATTGCATATCAGAGGTTGGGCGGTGGAGTACATTGGGCGTTGGAACTTTGCTCTGCAATAGTGCAGAGTGACAGAATGTAGAGATTATGTCTCTAGCTGATAGCGAGACACAGATTCAAATATGCTATCTTCGCTTGTGATATACTGAGCCATGATTCCCCCGTGCTGCGATGTCCTCCCAAGTTTATGCGCGTGTGATGCAGGGAATTTAAATGAGAAGCGTAATCAGTCATGAAAAAGGGGTATAGGTTAGAAGCGATGCAAGCGAGAATCCGACTTATGAGAAGATCTGGTTCTCAGCGATAAATCAAATGGCTACTCTTTTCGCTACTCGCTGGGCTTCAGGTCCAGTGCCATCTTCGTCACTGTCTAAAGGCCGCTTCGTACCGCGATTCGAGTTTGTGGCCTCACCTCCACCAGGCGCGGGAGCTGTAGGAACGTCGCCGTCAGCAAGAGCGGTTTTCGCCGCATCCTCGGCTGCGATAGCGGTTGCCGTTCGACTTTCCGAGTTTTGAGGAGTGGCATCAAGGCTACGAGTAGCATCGGTCGGTGAAGTGGAATGGAAAGACTGTTCCTTCGCCTCCATGTTCTGCTTACCCAAGTCCCCAAGCATGGTAGAAAGGACTTTCATGATAGTCGTCTCATCAAGGTTCTCTTCACTGGGCAGATTGGACTTGTCTTGGATACCAAGAACACGGTTGATAGCTGAAGTTACTAGGATCTCGCCTTGAACTTTATCATCCATGTTGTTGATGAGTGCGATCTTAAATTTGCTCACGGCTTGATTGACGTCCTGCTGGTGGTTAACGTTGCTTAGCGCCTTGAAGGATGCTGCGGAGGGTACAGAAGAGAGTACAGACGAAGCAGGAGGCTGTTGAGGGTGAGGAGACGATGTTGTGTATGGCCCCGGACCGTTGGACTGTTGGTAATTGCCGGATGATTGAGATGTAGGCGGCTGCGAGACAGGTGTTGGGTACTGGCCGTTAGCTCCGGTTGTCTGCGAGAGTTGCTGATTCTGCGGTGTTGTTTGAGAAGCAGCAGGTGGAGGGGTGGGTTGGTACGGAGAGCGGTAGGTTGACTCGCTTTGGGCATTGACAAGAGGTAGAGGGAAGCCAGGACGTGGCGGCGGTGGGTATGGCATACGACCCATTTGCATACCAGCATGCATTCCATAAGGGCCTTGCGGCATATGGCCGTTTGAAGGAGGCATGCCATGGTAGGGATAAGGGTGCTGCATTATTGGATGTGGAGGGTAGTAATGCTGCTGAGACACTTGCGGCGGTGGCGTTGTTCTTCTCTTTTTTTCCTTTTCAATGGAAATTTCAGGCACCAAGCCCCACATCCACCCCTTGCCATCTCTCTCGATCTTGGTGAAAGCGGGATGTTGCGAGAGGTTGTGACGAACCGAGGACTGCCAGCCTTGGGTCTGCACGCGGAGTTTGTAGTACGGATATTGTCGCTCAATAGCGCGATATATCTGAGGCAGAGACATCTGGCCAGTCTTTGAATTTGTAAGTGCGTCGTGGATGAGGACGACGTAGGACGCCTGCGGCTTGGCGAGCTGTTCGGGCGTCATTTTGGACTCATCGAATACAGGGGAAGGCGATCTTGGCGGCTTGACTGGTTTTTTCTCCTTTGTTGGCTTTGGCGGTAGTGTAGCTGCATATCCTTGTTCAGGTGGGACTGAGTCTGTATGTTCCGTGCTCTCACGAACGGCCTGTGGATCCTCCGTGCCTCCCGCTCTATTGCGCTTGACATACTTCCTCCTCCCATTAGGGCGGACCAAGTTCTCCTGTTGTTTCAACTCTGTAGGATCTTTATTATTCTTCCCCTTCACCGGCACAGGCTTCCCTTCTGCTTTAGCTTTGGCTTCTTCTTTAGCCTGCCTTGCCAACAGTGCTTGTTCCCTCTTAGAGATGATGCCGTTCTTTGGGGGTCGACCCGGACCTTTGCGCTTTGTCGGAACTTGCTGTGGCGCTTCTGTCTTCTTTTTGCCTTTCCCTCGAGTGCGTGAAAGCTCGGGTCCCTCGCCTTCTTCTTGCTTGACCTTGGTCATGTTGTCGCCTTCGCCCTCCCCCGCGACGTCCTCCTCGCTTTCATCTTCGCCACTCTCTGCCATTTCAAGGCTCATCCTCCCACCAGCCAATCGATCGTCGCCCAAACCCAGGCCCATGTCAGCACCAGTCTCGCCTAGAGGGACATCAGGTAGCACAAATCGGATACCCACTCCCCCAATCTGGATCATACTGCCGTTGACGAGAGGGAGCACGTCCTCTGGAGGGTACCAATGCTCGTCTATAAAGACACCATTGCGTCCCATGATGTCCACTTGAAATAGGTTTTCTGTGAAATTAAAAGCTATCCTGATGTGTTTCCGCGATATGCTCTTATGACCTGGAGCATTACCATCTGGCATAGTAGGTGGATGTATCGGTATCAAAGGAACTAGGTCAGGGGAAGGCATTGGTGCTTCAATGGCAAAGCCGTTGATCCCTTCCGAGTGGTCCATCAAGGAGGCCATGGCTAAAGCGTTGTAATCGGTTTTCTGTTCTCCAGTCCTCTGTGGGGCAAATCGCATCGAATCACCACGAGATAATGGTCGCGACGAAGAGCTCCAAGATTTGGACTTCTTCCTCTTGGTCTTCTTTCCAGACTCCGACTGACGATGATTGACAATGACTCCCTCGTCGTCACCTGCAACACTGCTCTGTATGCTCCCACCATCCTCCTTCCTGGATTTTCCCGACTTTGCTGATCCACATCTGCTTGCACTTCGCTTTCCCACTTGGGACGCAGAATCTCTCCGTGCTTCCGATTCCCTTTCAGAGGCCTCACGAGCAGCTTGTATATCTCTTCCGAGTTCCACAGCATAAGTATTCATGTAAAATTGACCGTCTTCGAATTCGAGCTTGGCGAAAGCCTGGATTTGAGGCTCCTCTGATTCTGCAATCGACTCGGCAGGATGTTGATGAGAAGCTCCATAAGTCGCATCGCTGTGTTGGCTTTGTGGCCAAGTTGTGATGGGTTCGTCTTGGAACTGTTGGTCAATGAGATCTGGGGAAGAGGTATTTCCTTGCTCTGTAGAAGTGCCACGGGCAGACCCTGAGAGCAAAGTATTACGAATGGTTTCATTCATAGTTGCAATGTCATGAGTGGCTGAGAGGTGTCGCGAGTTTGGGCGATCTGCACTGGAGATGGGCACTATGATGGGTGCAGTTGACAATATGGGCGAAACGTTCTCCTGGGTCTGTTCTACATCCTGGTTTGGTAGGTCCAAAGTCTCTGAAGTCTGTTGTGCAAGCAGTTGCAAGTCCGGTAAGGCTGTAGGATCTTCCGCTGTCATTGCTTCTGGTAGTCCAGGTGTTGACATGGGCTGATGAGGCTCTGATGCCGTGATACTTGGACCCAAGTTCAAAATCAAACCCTCCTCCATAGATACTAGTCAAGCCGCCTTCGCATCTTCTTTGAACAGAATGGACGGTAACACCCGGAAACTTCACGGCACGGCTGTAAAATCGTTGCCTTCAAAGGTCACAGGGTAGGATCCACTGCGACTGTTGTCATTCTACATCACTCATGAAAGTGTCATATCCCCGAGCTTTCACAAGAGGTGCGTCTGAAATCTTGGCATTACTAGCGCAGATTGTCTAGCGTGAAATGGCTTCCCAACCGCCTTTAGCAGCGCTCACCTTGACATTCCTGTCAACAGATACCTTTCTAACGGCGCTGTTGGGCAGTCATGCCTTCAAAGCTTCGGGCTAAGAAGGTAGATGTTGTGACTAGAAAGCGAAGTCCGGCTCAGACATCTGCGTCATTGCCAGATTGGCCGTTACTACAGCCTTTGATTCCTACAGCAGCTTTATCTCTCGAAACATTGCTGCAAGACCAAATTATCGTCATCCGTAACCTACTCACCTCTACTCTATGCAAGAAATATGTCTCGTTCCTGTCTTCGCTTTCTTTGATTACAACTCCCAAACAACCCGAGGAAGGAAATGCTCTAAGAGTCAACGACCGCATCCAATTCAATGATCCTGCTTTTGCCGAGTTGCTCTGGACGTCAACTGCGCTAAAAAGTCTTATAGCTGGCTCAACAGGGCACGATTTGCACGAAGGACTAGCGTCTGGAGAGTCAAAGCAGCTCTGGGGTGGTGAAGTTTGTGGATTAAACCCGAGAATAAGAATCTATCGATATGGTACTGCCTCCTACTCGTGTGTCTTTTAGCACAATTTGCGTGTTGACATCATGGTAGCGCCGGGGCATTTCTTTGGTCAACACTGTAAGTGTCAACCAGTATTCTATGTCTCAACACGTTGGAATGGAATAGAAACTACGTTTGACCCTTTCGCCCTCTGTCCTGGTTGCGTATACCAAGATCTCACCTCTCTTGACTCACTGCGATGATGATCGCTTTCTTTCTAGAGCATCTTCAGAGTTGACGTTCCACAATATTCACCATCTTTATAGTCTTATGGCTCTGCAAATGGGTATTCTACTCGTCTACGCATGGAGTCTTGTTTTCGATGTAAAACGGCCCTAATTTCCTTGTTTCTAAATATTTTATGGCAAGATGTATCTTTCGGTCCATACTCTACACCAACCGAATTCGAACGATCGAGGCTGCCCTGGCCCCATCATTCTTAACATGGCTAAGAGCAGCCGTGACTTTCGCGGTGTTGTACCGTGTGTGCATAAACAGATCACCGTGCTAAGCTCTCTTCATCTACCCTTGCGCTGTTAATTCTTGACGATTATGAAGACGAGAGCAATGTTGACGGGATGTTTGACGTGCATTAAGAGGTCGTTATCAACTAATGATTTCCGCAGATGACGAATCCAACGTCATTACTCTACCAGGAACCCCACCGATACCTGTACGAACAACTTGGACTTTACTCATCTATCTTCAAGAGTGCATCGGCGGAGAAACTGTATTCTATCCAGAGCTTGGTCCTGCGAGGAAATTTTCGGGAAAATCAAGCTATGACACTCAGCCTGTCGCCGTGAGACCAGAGGTTGGAATGGCTCTTTTACATAAACACGGTCAAGAATGTCTTTTGCACGAGGGTCGAGAAGTAAAGGAAGGAGTTAAATGGGTCATACGAAGCGACCTCTGCATAAAAAGATGATCGCATAGCACCTGACGGTTTCAATTTATGCAAAATCGACGAGCCACCAATGGAAGCTGGATCATGTACAGAACCTAGGAGCACTCGATTTCCTTTACCCTTTCAAAAACTTTGACAAATGCTTCAGCGTCTTGTGCACCTCCAATTTCATACTTCCCCTGAAGCACAAAATTTGGGACTCCGCTCACGGCTCTACGTTGCGCCTCTGCCACCTCTTTGTCCACTTCGCTCCCTCCTTTATCGGACTGCAGCCAATCTATAACCTCTTCCTCAGGTAACCCAGCCTTAACACCCGCCTCCTTCAGCACGGTGTGGCTGGTTATGTCCCCTTCCTTCTCGAAATAGCTTGTGAACAATTGCTCGACAACCCTCGTCTGCACTGTCGGGCTTTTTGTCTTGCCCAGCTGGATCAATCGATGGGAGTCCCTGGTGTTTCCCGTTTTACCCCCAAAACTGAAGTCTATGCCAACGTCCTCTCCTACTGATGCCAATCGCTTGAATATCATCTCAGCTTTTTCGTCCCCAAATTTCGACTTGTAGTATTCACGTTTGTCGATGCCCTTCTTGGGTGCCTGAGGGTTCAGATAGAACGGACGCCATGTCGTTGAGAAGGTGTCGTCGGAGTTTGGATATGCGGCTTTGTAGAGGGAAATGCCGCGTTCAAGTTTTTTCTTGCCGACGTAACACCAAGGGCAAACTGTATCGGAAACGATGCTGATATCAAACGCGGTCATTTTTCGAAGGTGGGACGCCAGATTGAGGTATATATTGTTGTCCCCGAATCGGCGGGATTGGAGGGTAGGGATTGATGAGAAGAAGGATCCATAAAGCACTATGAACTTTTATGTTGGGGCTCCGAGATCACTGTGTGATTATCAATCCTTTTCTACCCTTTGTACACCTTCGGCGTACGATTCCGCTTCGGCGAGCGGTCTCGGCATCTCGGCACGCGGTGAGCAGAATACTATTACTTCGGACGCTTGGTGGGGGCTTAATCAGTCCTAGTGTCCGGCCACCATTTGCGTGTGCCTGTGTCTTTATGCCAAGCACCAATCAAAGATGACTATTTGTCAGCCAGAGTCGGCCGCACTGTTCGGATGCTATCACCCCATCTACTACTATATCGATTGGAAGTACTCAGCAAGTAACTCTTGATCAGGGAGTTCTATAGGCAGGGCAGCGCGCCATGGCGGGTATAGATGGGTTCCCCGTGCGAAACCGAGGACGCATATATACTTAAGCTGCCTCTCCGCGTCCGCCAGCATTCGATGTCTATGACCTAGACTCTTAAGGATAGCAAAATGTGCTATATACTACTTCTTCTACTATGCCTGATTTCAGAATCTGTTGCTGTATTTGCTCTCAAGCCAAGTTCTGCCTATTCCGCAAAATCATCGAATTCCTCGTCCGGCGAAACTGCGCTCTCTGCTATTTTCCCTTACCGGTACGACATCCCAGACAGTCCCTTCCACCTGAATATCGGCTTCGTTCTCCCCAGACGGCCTCTTGACTCCGGAGACCTACGCAGCTTGCTCATCGCCGCCCAAGCTGTCGCAAGGAAGGGAACCGAAGACCATGGAAGCGAAGAGCCTTTACCAGCGACGACTGGTCTTGATGTGTTCCACTATTCCCTTGGTGCCGGTATTACAGTCTCGATAACCGAAGGCTATTACGCCGTAACATGGGGTATCCTTGAAGTTGTATTGAGAGGGTTGAAAAACTACCTGGTAGATGGCAGGAGACCGTATTGGACTAGGTTCGAGTTTACAGTTGCAAGTATGCCTGTCTATGGTTTTGGCACTGTGAGAGGAACAGAGGCCAGGGTAGATGTGCACTAGATGTTGTTGGGAGCAAGACCCCTACTCTGAAGTCTTCCCTGCAAGATCATTGAAAAGTCTTCACAGCCTCACGTGATGCTTCACAGGAAAGTCATTAAGGGGTTAAGCTCTCCGGGTGGCTTTTTTATTTAATTCATCCCCTGGCCTCTGAAGTTCTTGCACACACAAATATACGCATATACACACACAGGAACCCGATATTGGTCCTGCTCTACGATTACATGTGGATCCACTCAGCATACTCATCACCGAGCAATCTAAGGATGGCATTTGCGTCCTTACCTGTTACTCGATCCTGAATCTATTTGGCTACTAGAAATATAAAAATGTAGCTTATACCTTGTCGCATTTTGGCTCTAAATGGGCCCATTCTCTACTTAGAGACGCCGAAGCCCAAACCTCTGACCTCTTTCACTTGGTACTTGGCTCTGACTGGGTCTTTCTTTTCTCAAGTAACTTATACTCCCTGTTAGAATACTGTATCTCCAATTCTGATCACCATGGCTTCTCCTACCCACGCAATGGCTCTTTCGGACAAGATATTGCTCGCCGACATGATCAATGCTTCTCGATGATCAATTTTGACAACAAGGAGGCGCGACCTTGACAAGCAATGTACTTAAAAGCGTGTGACCTTGGTGTATGGACTGCCGCCGCTGCTGGTCTTCTAGACCACCAAAGACGTGGCAGAAACCAGCATTGAGCGCACGCCAAAGACGGCTACCATCCCTTGGGCGAGAACCGATCTGCTACACATCCAGCGACCTAGATCGTGGAGCTCATCAAGTTGTTCAAGCACGATCGGCCTTCGGAGGACAACCTCGAATATATTGCAAGAAACTGCCGTGCGAAGATAGTAGAGAGATACGAAAAGGCATCGATCAATCCCGCGTTATGAGACAGCAGCCAGACGCAGTAAGATCTAAAACGTTCGTCCTGGTAACGCGATACGGGACGCCGACGAGGTTAAGTCTATGGAGGTCCCACTGGCTGAGGCTGATAGCATCGATCGAGTGGATGTGCTTGCAAAGCAGCACCAGTTCAATTTTAAAGGAAAGAGATATAGGTTATTCCGTCAGCTTTATTATATCACTGATACAAATACTCGATATATTCTAATTTCGAGAAGAGACTAGGTCCCTATCAATGGAAACTTCTACATCGTCGCCAATATTATCTCACCAAAGAACTCAGATGAATTTTAGCAGATCAAGAATATATTGATTAATTGAGGTACAATGATTAATATATATTAGAAGGTAGCGGCTCGAACGGACTGCATCCTTCGTGAAGATAGCTCACTTGCAATACGGGTTGCCAACGGTTCTACCCAGAGACTTCCAGGATACACCATCTTCAAGGTGACTTAGCCAAGGGTCAATAATGGCAGATCGCCACTACATTGTCGGCATCATGATCTTCACAATTCTTCTACATTCGACTCTCTTCATAAACGGGTACCTGCGCAAGAAGAGATAAATTGACACGTTTAGACTCTCTCCTCTTTTCTGCCCAGATGGAAAATTGGATAGCTACCGGAGGAATGCTTCCACCGCCTGCCCCAGCCCATCCGGCCCGGCCGGCCATGGGGAGCAACACTTCGCACGGGAATTGAGATGGGCAATTTCCATCCCACTGAATTAGATGGGTCGCCTCCAACTAATGTCTCTGAGGATCCCAGCTCACACCGGCGCCGATCTGAACCGGAACTCGGAGGGACCAAACGGCCTGCTATGCAGTAGTCGTCGGAGCCACCCCGTGTTGAACGAGCGAGAGTTGCCAATGACTTAGACAGTACGTTGGAGCCCACCCCAGAGACCGTCACAGGGTCCGATGCGCTGTGACATCAGAGATTGCAGCTCAAATTGCATGATCTAAGTTCCAAGACGGGAACAATATGCCTCGTCGCTTGCTTGACCTTACAGAGGAGTAGGTGCCCATTATATTACATGGGAGTAAATCCATCGACAAGGATATACGAAACATATAGTCACCATAGGCGCTGTCCTCGTGGATCGGGTCGCTTGGCAGGTGATATGTGCTGAGGGGGAGGCGACTTCTGGCAAGCTATAAGAGTCCAAGGATTCATCAGGAGAGGTCTCTGAGTGGCTCTCATCATACCAGTCTCTGTTGATGTTGATATAGTAGTACGTCTGATCCACAAGTAAGTCCGATCGCTTAGTAGCGGCGGGAGAAGCCACCAATCCACTAATCAAGATCGGGCCTCTCAGCGGAAGTTCCACTCTAAATCTTTAGCCTCGGGACTAACTTGTGAGTAATGAGACTAGGAGGAAATAGAGTTTGTGTATAATCACCCGTTTCGGGCTAAGGATTTGTGAGTTTTTCGCTGTCCCCAGAAATTGGTGAAGATGAGCCCAATTATACCTCAAGTTCTCTATAAGTCATATCAGATTCGCAAGTACATGTAGAGTAATGGTTTCAGCTTGAATCATATTTGAATGGTTTTTGAATCGTGGTCTTCGCAGACTAGGACTTGTTGCAATTCCCCTCGTCCTCGAACAGGGCGGTTAATGACTGAAGTAAATTGATTGCCGCTCAGCAATATCGCATCTGTGGCTTAATGGAACGTTTTGAAATTTGGTATCATAAGACTGTCATACACGGAGGTGTCTCGTAACCCCACGATGATATCCTCGAGCCACTCGAAGCTCTCTAAAAGCACTAGAACTAGAGAACGTTCAATTCCCGTCTTTTGGCGGGTCTCAGATCCAAGTGTTGCACAAGAGCTCTCAAAGGAAACGCCGGTGAATCTAAATGAGCCTCCTAGGTGCATTTAATATGTTTATCGATTGTAGCTGCCGTCCAATCTCCTAGGTAATCATCTCCAGAGAGGCTCGAAATCATAAGAGAGAAATTCTGGTGTTTCATTGTACCAATGTGACCCTCAGATGGGAGGCATCCAAAGCCAAAGAGAAACCAGTATATCAAAGGACCGTCAACCTCATTGAACTCTTTCTTTGGCATCTTGCGCCAACGAGCGTCGCTTCCGTGGCAAAGTGAACCAGGGAGGCGCCAACGCGGTCTTCAAACTGGCTGGCCTGATCTCTCAAGCGATTATGAGCTCCTTCCAATACAGAAGATGTTCTTGTAATGTGCGATGATACGTTGTTAGCATCCACGGTTGATGCTGTCCAACGCTATTAATAGTGTTGATCTTTTGACTCCATGCCCAGCATTCTGCCACCGTCGCTAATTTCTACCGACTTTGTCCCCAGAATTGACAATCATCCGCGGGTCTTCGATAGCATCTAGCTTGCTAGGTACACAATCGAGATCAGCCAGCTACCGAGATCCACGACATGTGTTCTTACCATAGTACCATATTGATCCCTCATGATTGCGTACAAAAGCTTCAGCCGTGTGACAGCTGGCAAGCACCGCATTACTGTGTATTTCCCCAAGCAAAACGCAATGCTGCTGTCGATCACCACCCAGCCCAAATTGGCCTCACCCTTTCATCTTCTGCAATTGGCAGATCCAGGGCGGAGTAAGCACCTTCGCATTCTGATTCGTCATGAACAAAGAGATCGACCGGCCTTGTTAACCCAGAAGGGCAACGAGGAACCAGGTTCTGTCGCTTGGTATTTGTGCACTAAGCCAGATCAGCGCCAGCGCCGTTTTCCTGCTTTTTCGAGGCGTCGATGACCGATCGCAAGTCCGGTTGCCAATCCGAATCTGCTTCCGCATGCTCCTTTACTGGTGATAGCGACTCAAGAACGATAAAACATAACGACCCCATTATAACGGCAAAAGTACATGTACATACAGGCGGGTGCGACTGCTGACAGGACTGATGCCGGAACGACCGCTGGCTGGGCAGGCACGAGTCTCGTATCCAAAAGCAGGAACGGCCCAAGAACGCGCAACACCAAACACTATTCCCTACTCACAATTCTTTTCTAGCAAAAACCTATCCTCATATTCCGAATCTCGGAATCAACGCCCAAGGACCTCGGTCTTCGAGGAGCTTGACGTGGATGCCATGCCAGAGGCGCCCACTGGTGGACTACGTGGAGACGTCATGCATGAAATTCGTCCATCGCAACCACTTCACACAGACTCTTTCAGTTCAGTACAAAGCGACGATTCCTCGTACGATGCCGAAGGGTCAAGATCGATTGACAAATCACAAAATGGTTGGTTCGAGTCGTGGCAGGCCTTCTCCTCATCACGACTCATGATGCTGTCTTTGATACTCCTTGTCACCATGCCATTACTTTACGATACACCATTGCTTGGGAAGGCTGGGCCTAGTATATTTGGAGCAGCAGCTGGTGTAATCGAAACACCCAATATTCAAAAGAAAGCAATTGCCGACAGGAAATTGGTTGTGCCGAGAGCCAACACCGACACGGACGTGTGCAAACGGTGGAGCCACCAAAGTGCGCTCGTCAACGGAACTCTATACCTCTATGGCGGGCGTGCCACAAAAGATGCTTCTCAGTCCACCGATGAGTGGAACAACGACTTCCTTACCATCGATGTGACCAAGTCATGGGACATATCATCTCCTGTTAATGCAGGCCTCCCTCAGCCATCTGGCCCGCCGCCAGTGTCCAATGGCTATCTGTGGAACTCATACAAATCGTTGTTCCTGTACGGAGGCGAGTTTCAAGACCAACCCGCCACAACTCCCGTAGCATATTCTCTCTGGGAGTATAGCATCTCGAGTGCGTCATGGATCGAACACCAAAAACCGCAAACTTCCAATGGTAACAGCAGTGATGGGGGCAACCAACCAGTGATGGGATTGGCTGAAGGGGCCGGTGTCAGCGTACCGCAGCTTGGTAGGGGCTACTACTTTGGGGGTCATCAAGATGCGTACACTACACCAGGGTGGTCAGTACAAGTAGAACGACTTTACCTTAAGTCACTACTAGAACTCACTTTCCCTGGTTATACCAACAACGGTGTGCAAAGCCTAAGTGGTGGCAAGCTTGCTGGTAACGACGGTGTATGGCGGAATATTACTCAAGGTGGTATCCAGGATACAGCTCGATTTGCAAGTAGGGCAGACAGTGGCCTGGTATATGTGCCGGGCTACGGCGTCAACGGCATCTTGGTGAGCATCGGAGGTGGGATCAATATTACATTTGTGAGCATAGCCCAACTCAAAACCCCATTGTTGCCTCGCTAACGCGATCAACTACCCAGACGGGGCAGATGAACATACTAGACGTGTACGATATTGGTACCTCTGCTTGGTACAAGCAATCGACGACTGGGGAATCCCCCCCCCTGCGTGTCAACCCTTGCGCCGTAGCAGCGTCGGCCCCTGACGGCTCCAGTACAAACATCTATATGTTCGGTGGTCAGAACCTCGTTCCTGCCGGCAACCAAATCCAATATAACGACACGTGGATACTTACCATCCCATCCTTCACTTGGATCAAGGTCAACACCTCTGGGCAATCAGTTCCTACAGGACGTACAGGCCATACTTGCAACATTTGGGACGGTCAGATGGTTGTTGTCGGTGGCTACACTGGCCCAACAACCAATGGCCTGGGCTGCGAGACTGGGTTTTACGTCTTTGATGCTACAAACCTCACTTGGGCGAACAACTTCAACGCTTTGAGTGGCAGCAATCCACAGAGCCAGCAAATCTCTCAAGTGAATGATTCCGCTGCTTTGGACGGAAGCTACGGCTATCAAGTCCCACTCGCTGTCCAGTCTGTCATTGGTGGCAAAGGCACAGGCGGCGCTACCATTACAGCTCCTGCCCAGAAAGCAACAGAAGGACCTCTCGCAACTGGCAAGCCCATTACTTACACAGTAACAGGAGTAAATGGCGCCATCGTGACAGAAACCGGCACTGCGACTGCCGGCAATAAGAAAGGCTCCAGTGGTCCTAACATCGCCGCCATCGTAGCAGGCGTAGTCGCAGGCTGTTTCGCTGTTCTGGCCGCATACCTAGGCTTCTGCGCTTGGGTCTACCGCCGTCAACTCAAGCTTTATAAGAATCACGTCGCTATGACGCAACGCGCTGCCGCTGCAGGTGCTGGCGAAAAAGCCGCTTTCCTGGGTCCAACCTCATCCTCTGAGGGCTCCTCGGCCCAGGCCAAATATTCGACTGACCAAAGCAGTCGCAAAGCTGGCAGCCAAACTGGAAGCACGCCAGGAAATAGTGGGTGGGGACCTGTGCCGCCAGTGCCCTTTGGAGCGCCAGGTGGATTGAACAGTACGGCAAATTCTAGTACCGAGGATCTGATTGGGGAGCCGAGCTTTGTGGGTGTGCTGCTGAATCCAAGGAGGAGCTTGAGGGTTGTCAACAGAGATTGAGCCTTGGATGCTTGAATGATTGCGTCTTTTATGTTCCTCGCATTGTCCGTAAATTCAAGTGTTACACTCAACTTTTCGGTCAGCAAAGCAAAGATTTGAAGGGTCACGTCCAATCTATATTGCAGCATAGAATACATGAAGGATCTTGGGCTGGACGTTTGATCCGAGAGATACCATTTGCTGCGTTCTAGGTGTGCGGCGTCTTAGGGAAACATTGGAAAATGGACGGCAATGATGAGCGTGCGGTGAGAAGAATTACGGCAATTTGACCTGTGACTTAATAGAACCTTTCGAGCCAGCACACGCAGCGCTCAGGAGCTTTAGCCCTGTACATATTTCAGATTGTTTGGTCAGAAACACGTTTAGTCAGGAACACTTGGTATCACTATAGATTGCCCATAATTGGAATTGATATTCATTATCTTTACGCTGGTACGAAGCACATCGTTCGGAACTAGGACCTAAGCCCATGGTATTCATGATACAGGTCAGTGATTATTCCTGTCTGTGCCTTCATCCTCTATCTTCTATGTCTTCTCCAAAAAACTTTCACCCATGATGGTACTCGTACGCTTCATCCGAAATGATATGTCTTCCTTATGCCCCATTCGTCCATCTCGGAGGTGTACCCTGCATCATCGGTCCCAGGAGCCAGACCAGTTGCGTCAGAAGGGTCTTCAGGCAACCGCTGTACTCACATCCTTGGGCTTTGGTGTTGTCCTTGTAGGTTGAGCGTTCTACTCTAAGCCTACAGAAGCTCCGTTCACGTTGACATTTCGGCGATGCCCATTCCAGAGGCGGAGGTGTGTGATTTCGCGGGCGAAACGATGCTCGTCTGGGTCGTAATGCCATGGGTCCTCGTGAAGGTCGATGGGAAGATCAACGGGGATGCTATTTCCAAGGTCCATCGACGAGCCGGAGCGGGAGGTCAGTAGGCTGAAGGAAGGGGCTTTTGGCGATGTTGAGTTCGATGAAGATGGTGGTGTACTCCCTACCTCGGCAGACTCCTGTTCGCCGTTATGCTCGGGAGAGAGGCCGCGACGGTCTTGGGCTTTCGTCCTACTGCCTGGTGAGGAGTTCTCGTGCACTCTCTTCCTCTTGTGCTTTCCTTTGGGACTGATGCTTGGGCTTCTTCTTGGGCCTGGCAGGCCAGCCTTGGGATTTGTCTCATGAAGTGATGGCTCATGTTTACTTTGCTGCTCTTGAACGCTTGAGCCGCGTGGTAGGTTTTCCGTTGTTGGAGTAAGGCCCCGGGCTGCGTGAGGTGAAAGGGATGTCGTTTCAGCCGCTAAAACGCCTGACACAATAGCTGGCGGGGAAGTCTCAACTCCGGGCTCACAGGACGATGGCCGGCTAGGAAATCGAAAGAGTGGGACGGGTAGTTGTCTGCTCTTCGTGGCGTTCCATGGTGCTAATCGAGGCGCTCGACCTCTTCCTTCTTGGCGATACACCAGGAGTGGTTCCATTTCCACGAAGTCCGTCATGGGTTGCCTTGGTACAGACATCACCTGAGCTCAAGGAGTTTGAGATGGAGAGATTCAATGAAGTACTGGACGGTCTACCGCTATCATGTACTAATAGTAATGCAGAATAGATACTCCACTCTGGCGCTTCCTAATACAAGGACACGTAAAGCCTAAGATAGTAAGAAAGAAAATATTGAGCAACGAGGCTTCTTGAGTGCCACTGAGAAGTATAGACAAGCATCATATTGTGCTACGAACACTGCAAGAACGACCAAGGCTCCACAAATTCAGGGGTATACAGACCCGCAGGACGCCACCGCCCGTTGCATTTTTGGTTCCTAGAGGCGGTGGTCTAATAGCAGGAGTCCTGTCTTCTCTCAACTTCGCCTGCCTCTGAAATCAAAAGCTTCAGGCACCTCGAAAATTGATTGCGAAGGGCGCCACGTTTTGTTGCACGCATTGGGGGAAGCGGTCATGTTACCCAAAAGCGACAGAATTGGACACAGTCCCTCGGTCTGTTGTAAAATGCGAAATCCGTAGCTTTCTCACCAGATTGCTCTTCTAGACTTCGATTTGATGAAATGTCTTTGAGTATGCTGAACAGTCCAACCTTTTCCATACAAGACCAATTATGGAGACTTGAATTCTAACATCAAATGTAGAACAAGCGAAGAGAGGGGCCAAGCATTTATTCTAGCAGACATGTATCTCTTCATAGCATGTGGCATGCCATTCCATCACATGAGTGACTGTTCTCTTGAGCCATCAATAGAGTAGTGGTAATCGCAACTACTTGGCGTAGAGCTGGAGATGTAGGTATAGTAGATTGTAGAGAAGGATGTGGGTGGTCTCATGTTTCCTCATTTTTGGTGAGAGCCGCTGTAGATCCTCGCTTTCGGTAAAAAGCTTCGGACAGGACACCTCTGAGAAAGTTGCTCCGCACAACGCGCGTTGACTCTTCCGTTCACTGTGTATTGGTGGCATTTGCCCGGTCAGCTAGGAAACTTCTATACATTGGGCAGCAAATCCCGTCATTTGCATGCTCTAGACCGCCGTTGCTGGAGACCTGTCTCCCTCCTCCTTCCCTGACAAGCTCCGCCCAATATGCAATCCTCACCAAATATGCTCACAAAGGTAGCGGCCTTAGACCACACATTTCATGAAGTCCTTGCTAATGCCATGCTCCAACAAGTTCGAGTCCAAGTCGTCCCGAGCGAAGGGCATTGCTTTCCATCCAAAAAGGTCCTTACCAGGCTTCCAGCAAACCCCCAGTCCGTTGGTTAGCTGACGATCTATAGACCATGGATCCTCGTCTCGCTACATTCATCTACAATTCAGCTATGGGACTATCGTATGGGCACGTTGATAGACCGATTCGAGGAGCATGATGGGCCGGTCAGGGGTATCGATTTCCACAAGACTCAACCGCTGTTTGTATCTGGGGGGGATGACTACAAGATAAAAGTCTGGTCCTACCAGAGTCGGAGGTGCCTCTTCACTCTCAATGGCCATTTGGACTATGTTCGCACGGTCTTCTTCCACCACGAACTGCCCTGGATTCTGTCGAGCTCGGACGACCAAACAATACGGATATGGAATTGGCAAAACAGGTCTCTTAGTCCGTTCGCACATCCACTAGCTGTAACACTTGAGCTAACACCCACTACCAGTCTGCACAATGACGGGACACAATCACTACACGATGTGCGCCCAATTCCATCCAAAGGATGACTTGATTGTTTCCGCCTCGTTAGATCAATCGGTACGGGTTTGGGACATATCGGGTCTGCGAAAAAAACACTCCGCACCTACTTCTATGACATTCGAGGATCAAATGTCTCGCGCCAACTCAAATCAAGCAGATATGTTCGGCAATACGGACGCCGTGGTCAAGTTCGTTCTAGAAGGCCATGACCGTGGTGTAAACTGGGTAGCTTTCCACCCAAGCTTGCCTTTGATAGTGTCTTCTGGCGACGATCGACTAGTGAAGTTGTGGAGGATGAGTGGTAAGCTCCATGAACAGTTGGATTTTGACAGGAACTAATATTCCCTAGAAAGCAAGGCGTGGGAGGTAGACACCTGCCGTGGTCATTTCCAAAATTCTTCCGCTTGCCTGTTTCACCCCCACCAAGATCTCATCCTGTCAGTTGGCGAGGATAAAACCATTCGAGTCTGGGACTTGAACAAGCGTACATCAGTCCAGTCTTTCAAGCGAGAGAATGATAGATTTTGGGTCATCGCCGCTCATCCAGAGATCAACCTTTTCGCGGCCGGTCACGACAATGGTGTCATGGTGTTCAAGCTGGAACGAGAAAGGCCCGCATCTTCCGTTTACCAAAACCAGCTTTTCTACATCACCAAGGAGAAAGTAGTCAGGTCATATGACTTTTCGAAGAACGCAGAGTCTCCAGCCCTGCTGTCTCTGCGAAAATTGGGTAGTCCTTGGGTACCACTGAGAACACTGTCTTACAACCCTGCTGAGCGTGCCGTACTCGTGACTTCACCAGCAGACGGCGGAACCTATGAGTTGGTCCACCTTCCTCGCGATTCTTCTGGTGCAATTGAACCGACCGACATGAAGAAGGGACAAGGTAACTCTGCAATGTTTGTTGCTCGTAATCGGTTCGCCGTCTTCACTCAGTCGAACCAGCAGGTTGACATCAAAGATCTGACCAATTCGACCACTAAGACAATCAAGCCACCTCCAGGGACAACAGATGTCTTCTTTGGGGGGACTGGCTGTGTGTTAATGGTCAACCCAACAACGATCGTGCTTTTTGACATCCAACAAAAGAAGCAGCTTGCCGAATTAGCTGTCGCAGGTGTTAAATATGTTGTATGGTCTAGTGACGGGCTTTATGCGGCGCTGCTGAGCAAACATAACGTTACGATTGTTACGAAATCTTTAGAGCAAGTGAGCACGCTCCACGAAACAATTCGCATCAAGTCTGCAGCATGGGACGACGCTGGCGTTCTCCTATATTCTACCCTTAATCATATCAAATATACTTTACTTAACGGGTAGGCAATCAGAAGCCTACTAGAAGCTATTGCTGATATACCCACAGGGATAACGGTATTGTTCGTACTCTGGACCAAACCGTGTACCTCGTCCGAGTGAAAGCACGAAGCGTATACTGCCTGGATCGAGCCTCGAAACCAAAGGTCCTTGATGTCGACCCAACGGAGTATCGCTTCAAACTTGCCCTTGTCAAGAGGAATTATGAAGAAATGTTGCAAATAATCAAGACATCGAGTCTTGTCGGTCAAAGCATCATCTCATACCTTCAAAAGAAAGGCTACCCGGAAATAGCCCTACAGTTCGTGCAAGATCCTCAGACGCGCTTCGAGCTTGCTATTGAATGCGGAAATCTTGACGTAGCCGGCGAGATGGCGAAACAGCTTGACCGACCAAAGCTCTGGAGTCGACTCGGCGCTGAAGCCCTTGCACACGGCAACCACCAAGTAGTGGAGATGACATATCAGAAGCTTCGCCAATTTGACAAATTGTCTTTCCTCTATCTGTCCACTGGCGACGAAGAAAAGCTCGCGCGGATGGCAAAGATTGCAGAGCATCGCGGTGACTTCCAGTCACGCTTTCAAAATGCCTTGTACAGTGGAGACGCCAATGCTCGAGTGCAGATGTTCAAGGAGCTCGATCTATGTGAGACATCCATTGATTCAGTATCCACGGTGTTTTGATTACTAATGAAGCGCAGATCCTCTCGCCTATGCTACAGCTAAATCCAACCAACTCGAAGACGAAATACAATCTATTCTAGAAGCTAGTGGTCTGACCGAAGACCAGATCTCACTGCCAGCAATGGGAAGGGCATTGCAGCCCCCAAAGCCAATTGTACCATCACACAAGTCGAACTGGCCCGTCAAGGCAGCTTCTCATTCGTTCTTCGAGAAAGCTCTTCTCGGCGAAGTTGGAGCCATTGACGACGAAATAGCGCCGACCTCGAATGGCTTTGACCACGTCGATGGTGAGCCTGAGGATGAGGGAAATACGCGAGACGATCAGCTTGTTGACGCGGAGGACGAAGATGCTGCGGGGTGGGATATGGGCGATGACATTAACGTCGAAGTCGAGTCTGATTTCGTCAATGTTGACAGTGCAGATGCAGGCGCTGGCAGTAGCGAAGCCGACCTTTGGGCTCGCAACTCACCTATCGCTGCTGATCATGCTGCCGCAGGGTCTTTCGAGACAGCTATGCAGCTCCTCAACCGCCAGGTGGGCGCTGTGAATTTTGCACCACTCAAGCCTCGCTTCCTAGAGATCTATCAGGCTTCAAAGACGTATCTGCCAGCAACGCCAGGCTTAAGCCCATTAGTAAATTACATACGACGGAACGTCGATGAAACTGACTCCAGGAAGGTGCTACCGATCATACCGAGAGACCTCGAATCGATTGCAAATGTGGACTTGCAAGAGGGTTACGGCGCCATGAGATCGAACAAGCTTGATGACGGTCTAAAAACTTTCAAGCGGATACTCCACTCTCTCCTCGTCAATGCAGTGGCTTCCCAGCCAGAAGCCGCAGAGGCGAAGAAAATCATTACGACAGCAGCAGAATATGCAATCGCGATGGCCCTAGAACTCGAAAGGAGAGCTATCGGCACAGAAGGAGAACAAAACATCAAAAGGAGTCTTGAGCTCTCAGCATACTTTACCATACCCAAGCTTGAAGTAGCCCACCGGCAGCTTGCGCTCATGGCTGCTATGAAACTGGCCTTCACAAATAAGAACTTCTCATCAGCACTCAGCTTTGCCAATCGCATGCTTGCAAATGGTGGCTCGGCGAAGCTATTAGACCAGGTACGCATCTTGGCAGCAGGCTTTCATCATTATTGACGAGTGTGCTGACTATCTCCAGGCTAAGAAAATCAAAGCGCAGTGCGAGCGAAGCCCGCAGGATAAGCTAGACATCGAGTTCGACCAATTCGCCGAATTCGATATATGTGCTTCTTCACACACACCGATATATAGCGGCTCACCAAGCATCGCCTGCCCTTTCGATGGTGCGAAGTACCACTCACAATTTAAGGGCCAGGTTTGTAAGGTTTGTGAAGTATGTGAAATTGGCGCTCCAGCGAGCGGTATCAGGTTATTTGTGTCATGAGCATCTGGATAAGAATTGAATGTCTTGCCCCGGGGGTCCACAATTGTGTCGGTGTTATCTTGATGTGAAAATGATCTTGCTTAAGGTAGCTATGATCACAGAACTTGTGGCCATTGTTGCGACTCGCTCTAAACAATTCAAGGTCTCTAAAATTCACTAATCTCCAGCTTTTGCGAATAGTGCAACTTCTTTCTCAAATTCGTTTCAGCAAGTTGAACTCCCACTTAGTTTACTTCATCTCTTATACATCACCATTTGAGCTTCTACAGCAAGCTCTCGCCAAAGCATGCTGATATCACCGAAAGTCTTCCTTCCGCAACATCCTGTTATACGCTGTCACATATAGAACATCGAAACAGCAACTGACAACGGATAGTCTTTTAAGGGCCTTTCTTAATGGCAACATAATCTACTGGTCTCGACCGTCTTCTCAACTTCCCAATCGAGCACGAGCATAATACATTCCCGTATCTCGATTTGAGCAGCATCCAGTGACTTAGTCCAAGCAAGGAACAGCAGCGTTGTTGGAGCACTGGCCGGAGAAGGAAACAAGAGGCGAACTGCAAGATGCAATAAACAAGACCTAGAAAAGCCTCATGAACGGGGTCAAGGTATTAACAAGGACTAATTTTATCGCTATCTGCTGCTGTACTGGCGTTTAAATGCTACCCTATTTCTGACCGTACGAGGAAAATACGGTCTTCGGCACCCTAGATGGAGAGATCCAGGTTGGTGTTAACGCCATGGTCGCCGATGTTGTGGACCCAGACAGGTGGTATTTCGAGTGTAAGGGTCTGCCGTACAAAGGTCTTTCCTAAGGTCGCTATCGCGTAATGACAAGGCGGTGTACCTTGACACCCCAAGCCATCTTGTTTCATCGGATGGGCGATGCTACGATTCCTGCCAACGATGTTTGAATTATTGGCCCTATCTCTCCAAATGAACGTCTGCATCTAGATGCCATGAGCCTTTTGATCGGTCGTTTATGGAGGATTGTTTTGATCGCATCTTGTTGCTGTATGGGCTGATAGACAAGTACATCGACCAGGCTGCGTGTTTCTTCAAGGCAAATCTTGACCACTCCGTCAACGATGCTGAGTTTGATGAACGCTCCGAAACCGAAGAAGCACGAAAAGCGGATTTTTGGACGGTACAGAGTATACGCAGTTTGATGTGATGCAAGACCTTGGGTGGCAGGCAGACGTCCTGGAATTGTTGGAGGAAGAATACATGGATGAGGATCTTAGCGATAATGAAAACGAGAAGACCAAAGCCATCGAATTATCAATAATGTTTATCATCTAGACAAGAGTATCGAGGCACTGTCAAAAAATGGATCAAAGGAACAGGGGATATGGTGTGCAGATATCACAACTAGTGATGGGCCCATCCACAGATGCCGATTTCATATGTAATGCACAATCTCTCAGCCAGTTGAGCATAGCGTCGAGCGTTTGGTTAAATGTAATACATGTCAGACCCATAATCTGGATTCCTTCGGCGAAAAGGGGTAAAAACATTCAGCCCTACGGCAATCCTCCATTCCCGGCCCACGTCACCCTGAAGTGCCCCAGCGTGCCCAGCCCGCCAAGGTCTGACGGGCATCATGAGGGGGCGCAGACGACAAGAAAACCAGTCTCAGTCGAGTCTCAAAGTCTTGTAGACTCTCATCATCTTACGACGCTCCATAGGTACGCCCAAACTTACGCCAAAGTCAGAGCCAGATCTACTCGACCAGCACGTGCCTATTCACTCCATCAATCATGTCGATCTTATCGAAGCTTGTCCCTCTCGTCGTCCTCTTCACCGTCCTTGCTTTCGTAGCCTTCATTGGCTATGCGACATACACAATAGCGACAGATGTCGCAGACAAAACGTCCAAGAAGATGGAAAGAAAGAATGTCAGCTTTGGCAAGGAGGGTATGAAGATTGGAGTGAAAGAAGTCAAGAACGAGAATTATGTCGATCAGACGCAGAGGTACGATTATCTATCGGCGAGAAGGCGCTTCTTCAATGGGGCAACGTTATAAAGAGAATTCTGGACCCTACCTTCCGCTTCTATTTGGGCTTGGTCAGACACTCGTGAATGAGCTTGGCTAACGCGTTGTTCGTCCTGCAGCCTTCTCGTTAAAGCCTGGAATTACTCCAGCTGGCCAGCGTACAAGTCGCGGTTCTGGAATAAGGAGAACGAGCAGCCACAGAAGGCGCCTTCAATATCGCCGTAAGCTTTCCCTATCTTCCTGCCACAGCGGTCGACATCATTCAGGCGTGGTTCACCATCGATCTGACAAATCGGACAGGTTTTCGCGCTCGAGTATATCAGGCAAGGCAAAGGCACCCTGAGGCATCAGAGACAAGATTAAGGATTGATTGATGACGAAGCTAGTATGACAATTTTGTTGCGAGCGTAGCGATTGGAGCGAGCCCGGCCTCTAGGCCGCGTGAAGTACATATAGTACGAGGTGATCGTTGTGCATGATACCCAGCAGCTGATTCCATATCTCAAACCGTGTTGGCAGGATTTCTATTGACTGAACGGCCGTCATAATTATTTTAACGATGATGGCAATCTTCCAAAGACGACAGTAACGAAGGGTTCCTTCCCTATTTCACAGGACCCGAACGGGCACTTGCCCCTCAAAGTGGTCCACAACGTGTTTATCTTCTCCTTTCGTTACCATCTCTACGTTCTATTCTCCCTCAACATTGCCTACCTTTGCTATTGCTTTAAGCCACGAACTATCACTATCGCACCCTAAATTCCTACACACACACATCACAATGCAATCTCCTCGTCTACTCAGCGTTCGTGTCAACTCTGAGGACGCCGACCCTTTTTCGGCTGCACCGCTTTACTATGGCGCAGATAGCCATACCAAACATGGCGATGAACACCGTACCCATACGTCGGTATGGAGCTCCATCTTGCCACGCCCTAACCATTCTTCAATCTGCTTACCCTCCAGTGTAGCTCCACGAAGCAAGCAATTTTCCTGCGTTCAGACGGATGAGTCTTGGTGATCACCCTCTCCTCTGCTACACAATGTGGACGCTAACTTACCGAACGTAGATGACACGACCAGCGAGCCGCGTAGATTCCTGATTCCTGTCGACTCAACCCTCAAGAGTCTCCTGTCCCGCGAAGACACGGACCAGAACATTCAAATCACTATAGACGATAATGGTCCCAAAGTACTGTCGCTTGGGACGCTACATTCCCATGGACACAAGCACTTCGACGTTCGCGGAACGTACATGTACGTGTTTTTGGAGTCATCGTTCCCTGTATGAAACAAAACGCTTTGGGGAAGGCCACATTTCGGCGGGATTTGCACCAATGATACTCCTTTATAGTGCACCATATTAATCGGCACGACTTCAAACCAAGAGCAATGCTGACCTCAAATTTTACTGCAGGCTGTCAAATTTACTTCAAGAGTTGACCTTAGCAAAGGACATCGGCCGAAAGAATATCATTCTCGATGAAGCACGCTTGAATGAGAATCCCGTCCAGCGGCTCTCACGGCTAATTCGTTATTCATTTTGGGATGGCCTTACCCGACGTATCGACGCTTCCTCAATAGAAAAGGCGGGGACTGATCCCAAAGATTGGTTCGTACTTTTGTCACGGCGGTTGTTCTTCTTAGGCTTCTGTCTAGGTCCCTTGGCTCAGTCGCTGACCCCAAAACGTGCGTAGGACTGCTGATCCACGGCCACGCATATACGTCCCTGAGAGTTGCCCGGATCAAATCCTGTATTACGAGCAGCTTGCTCGAGATCAGCCTCGCATTCGATTAGACGTCAAAAGACTCACCACCGAGATGATCACTCCGGAAGGCATTAGAGACCTTAACGATAAACCAGGTTTGCTGGCACTGGCAATGGAATCCTATACAAACAAGCGGACCGGAGCCACTGAATCGCGCGGTCTACCATTCGTTGTTCCTGGTGGCCGATTCAATGAAATGTATGGCTGGGATAGCTACATGGAGTCCATTGGGCTCATCGCCAATGGACGCGGCGATTTGGCCAAATCGATGGTCCAAAACTTTTGCTTCTGTATAAAGCACTACGGCAAAATTTTCAATGCGAATCGTACATACTATCTGGGACGCACGCAACCGCCCTTCTTGACAGACATGGCCCTCCAGGTGTACGAGACCATACGGGTATGTAGTCTTCTCAAGCAATTACATCAGTATCGATGCCGTTCCCTCAACTTTCACAATTCTAGCCCTTTTCTTGCCAAATTTTCACGCTTTGTGACGTGGCACATGGCTCAAAAGCTATCAGAATCAACGGTGCTGACATGGACGATCATGTAGCACGAGCCTGGTGCTTTGGAATTTCTTCGGGAGGCTATCCTTGCTGCCATTAAGGAGTACTACACTGTGTGGATGGCATCTCCTCGCTTTGATCCACTCACTGGATTGTCACGATACCGACCAGAAGGTATTGGTGTTCCTCCTGAAACGGAGCCTACTCACTTTGTCCATGTTCTTGCGCCCTATGCGAGCAAGTATGGCATGGAAGTCCCTGCGTTTATTGAAGCGTACAATAGATACGATGGGACAATTACGGAACCAGAACTCGATGAATACTTCCTTCATGACCGGGCAGTGCGAGAATCAGGGCATGATACGTCTTATCGGCTGGAAAATGTCGCTGCTAATCTGGCAACAATCGACCTGAATGCGCTGCTCTACAAGTACGAAACCGACATTGCGCACGTCATCCAAGTGCATTTCGGGGACCACTTAAGCATTTCTGCCGACATTTGCCGTACCCCTGGCGGTATCAAGCCCAATCAAGTGGAGACTTCTGCCATTTGGTCAGTCAAATTCTTGCTTGAACTTCCCCTATTCTAGGCCTGGTCGGCTCAATCTTTCGTTTAATCATGAGCTATGGCTGACTACAAATCAATCTAGGTCTCGCCGGGCCAAGAACCGAAGACGGGCTGTGGACCAGTATTTGTGGAATGAAGAAAATGGCATGTACTTCGACTATGACACCGTCAAGCGCAAGCAAACCACATATGAGAGCGCGACAACTTTTTGGGCAATGTGGGCTGGATTGGCTACACCACGGCAAGCAGCTGCATTGGTGATAAAAGCACTGCCCAAACTCGAAGCTTTTGGTGGGCTTGTGTCCGGAACCGAACACTCTCGCGGCATCATCAGCATCGAGAGGCCTAGCAGGCAGTGGGACTACCCTTATGGTATGAGCCTCCCCATTCCCATTGCATGAGTGCCAAAGAATGACATGTTTCAGGCTGGGCGCCACAGCAGATACTGGCATGGCAGGGCATGTTGCGCTACGGATTCAAGGAAGAAGCCGAGCGCTTAGCGTACAAATGGCTCTATATGGTCACCAAAGCCTTTGTCGATTTCAATGGCATCGTGGTGGAGAAGTATGATGTTACACGACCGATTGACCCTCACAAGGTCGACGCCGAATATGGAAACCAGGGCAGTGACTTCAAAGGTGTGGCACGCGAAGGATTTGGATGGGTGAATGCTAGCTACGTGTTCGGTTTGACCATCGTCAATACCCATATGAAGCGCGCTCTAGGGACAGTCACCCCTTGGGATGCGTTTTGGAAGGCGACCGAGGGAGGTGGGGACAGGCTATCGTTAGACGGGTAATCAGGAGGCTCTTGTCCTCGGAAACTTGCATACGTTCTCCTTTTCTGCGTATCAATTTAGCAGCAACCCACGCCTTCCTAACTTGTAGTGCGGACGCAAGTACATTCAGACAAGGGGATACGCTTCTATACCAAAAGACCTTTGTACTTTTCAGCTCTTACTGTGTTGTTGACAAAGACTAATACTACAAATACAAGAGGCAATATCATCATCCCCGGTAGTTTTTACTCGTACACATCGCTCATTCCCATACCCATTTGAAAACGGAGACAAAGACAAAACGCTCGCTAAACGATCGACCAAGCAAGCTATGCCAAAGCTCATTTCATCCGTGCGGTCGTTCATATTGGTACAAAGGTATATCGATCAAAACAAGCAGATAGGCTTGAAAAAATGCTTCTAAAAACGACAGTAGATTAGAAATTAAATTGTTTGAAGGGCTGCCTTCAAGGTGATTACGATGATGGGAGACGAGCAAATGTCGGGAGTTCGTGAGTTTCGTGAATGGTGGAGTAGGCTTAGAATTTGACCTTCGTCCATGCCCAGGGTTGCTGTGAGTGCATATTCAGTTCGTAGGGCGGGATGGGATGAGTGCCAGGCCATGAAGGGGAATGGTAGGCGTATTGTCGTTGCTGGAGTAACGTTTAGTGAGTGCATCTCTGGGGAATATCCGAGGAAAAGGGTACTTACAGGAGGCAGGCAAGCCCCCTCGGGCGCAAAAGACATCTCTGACGGATCGTATCCACCCCATGTTGGCGGCGCTGCACCTGCGGAAAGCGGGGACTGCTGAATGATCGGCTGAGACCAGGACTCAAGAGAAACAGATTGTGATCGTTGGACTACCTCATGAGGGTAGTATTGCTGAGCCACAGCTTGCGGTTGCAGATAGTCTGAAAGGGGGGAATAACATGAATCAGAGGATGAATACAGAGGAGAGTCTCCGGATGGTGTGAGGCCATAGAGCAGCTCTGGGGGTAGGCTACGTGGTGCCGTACCTAGTGGGGCATGAGACAGCTCATGTAGATTTGGTCCGCCTGATTGGGACTCGTAGGAACTCCGGTGCATGTTCGGTTCGATTATGGAGCCGATAGACATGGTGCCAGATGGCTGTGGGAGGGAAGGCGCTGGTGCTGGAGCTTGTTGGGCCATGGGACCTGCGCTGATACTGCCTCTGGATGGACTTGAGGCTTCGCTGGCTGAGCCTTGACGGTATTGATTTCGGAATGCCGATGCTTCAGCTGATGGCATATTGTGTCTACTGAAGTCAGTGCAAGGCCTCGGGGAAAAGTATCAACCAGCTCACTGTCGCTCCATGTGGCGTGCTAGGAGGTCGGCGCGCTGGAAAGGCTTGCGGCAACCCTCAATCTCGCATTGAAAGGCTGGCGACGTGTTGTGGTTGGCTTCATGGCGTCTAGAATTTGCTCATCAGTATAAGATACTATCCGACGATACTTTGTGGCGGCATACTTGCGGTGCTCTGCTCGAGTGAAGATCTAATCCTAAATTAGTTGAAGTTGGTGTTTCCTTTCGGCATTGTACCGTACCTTGGAGCAACCCGGGTACTCGCAGGCATGGACCTTCTTGCCCTTCTTCGCCTTACTTACACGATGTGTCGTTGGTGTGTATGTGATCTCGCCCGTCTGATCCAACAGCCCCGGCAATGCCATTACTGACCCTCTTGACGAATCTCCTCGATCTCGAGTGGGTAGGGCCTTCGCCTTTTGACGATGCTTTGTAGATTCCCGTGGCTGCCTGGAAGACGTTGCGGCATTAGGAGACATGGATGGTCGTTTTCGTTGGTGGGTGGGATCCGAGGAAGTAGACTTTTCATCCGAGGCTGAGGAGCGTCCAGAGGCAGCTGGGGAGATCTGCTCTTGCTTTACAACTGATTGAAACGTATTGATTGGTAACGACTGGTAGGGTTGTTGGGCCATGGTGTGAGGTCTGCGACTCTAATTATATTTTATCCGCCTCGAGTAGGCAAGTTTTGTTCATTGATGACTAGGATGGCTGCTTTGGTGTGGGGCCGAACAAGAATCAAGGATCAGTAAGTGAATGTGGTCAGAGAGGCCATGTAATGACTGGCAAGGCCGTTTGGGTGTTCAAATGACCGAATTAGATAAAGGTCATGTACATTCTGTCAGCATACCAGCCCCATTCTGTATTATGTCAACTCGGTGGGCTGGCTGAACATGGTAGAGGCAAAGAAGTGAGAGGTTTAGTAAATATCTAGCAAAGAGGGAACGTTTGTGAAGTTGTCATCAGGGTCGATCTGCAAAGGGTGGGGTGGTGGAAAGGATGCTGCCGCGAGCGAACGTTCCCTAATTGGGTTATCTTGAAAGGCAGCGGGCTCCTAAATCTAACCCTTTTCGAGCATGTGCAATTTCGGTTGAGAGGGGGCTTCGAAAGAACCAAAGGAACCATTAGAAGGAGTTTTATTTTTAATGCGGCAGTGCAAGTCATCGGACTTGATGCTACTCACACCAGGGCGCTGCCATTACGAGGCTCGAGCATATCATCACCGCCGTAGTGTGTAGCCTCACGTTGAGACACTTAAACGCGGGCCATGTGGTATGGCCCAAGCTCCCTGCAATCTCCAGCGCAGTGACCGTCAGGCACGGGAGGAGTTCCATCGGTGATCGACAGGCCTGACGCAGGTACCAGTAGCTTGGAAGAGCAGCGCAGTTTCTGGATGGAGTCAAGTGTGTAGACTCGCTTCCGAAAATACCGTTCGTTGAAACGTGGAGCGTTCTAGTCCTGCGCTACCAAGTAGTAGTAGACTCTGAGAGAATGCAACCATGAGGGGAGCGAGGCTCCGTCCGCGCACGCACAGGCGAGGTGGTCTTCTGAGGTCAGCGCAGGAGCAGGAGCAGGAGCATTTCAGGAGTTGAAGTCTACATGCATGAGGTGCATTAGCTGATTATCGTCAACGCTAGAGTCGGTATTTTTGGCCTCAGCCTCGTCAATCCTTCCCCATCCGCTTACCCCTTTCCGCTACAGTTCTTGGGTATTCCGCCCTTTAGCACCCTTCCAACGCCAGAGGAAAGCCTGATTGAACCAGAGCGTCAAAACCCAACATCTTCGGACGCTTCGATGAAACGTCCGCTTTGAGCAGAAATGCAGAACCACGATCCAAGAGCGTGTCGCCGTGGCAGCTATGTGATAGCCAGTCCTTAGGACAACAGTCTGTTGGAATTCTATCTTGGGCTGTTTATAATTACCCTTTGACTTTTTCTTACTACCATCAACCACCTCACACCCCTGGCATTCAGTGGCTACGTCGTCGACCTGCGTTCACAGGTAGCCCCTCAATCATGTACTCATTTCCCGCGGGGCCATGCCGTCGTGTGGACGAGGTATGGTGTCGACAGTATCGCATGCGCTCCTAGGATCTCCGGCAACCGCCTCAGCCTTGAAAACGACGGCATCCACCCCAGCGCATATACTCGGTTCCTCCTGCGTTCTAGGACGGGCTCAACAGACGTTGTCCTGTCTCGCCCGCGCCTCCAGTCCGCATTTTTGATACAACCTTAACCTCTCGTTCCTGACGATCTCGCCTCTCTTACCCTAATCGGGTAAGACGCCCTGCTCGATAGGGTTTAGACTGAATCGGCTGCATCAAGTAGATCTTGACCGCACTGTTCAAGTATGCGTTTCCTTTACCCCTTGGCATGCGTGGCATGGCGTTGGGTGACGGCCGCAATGGTGTCGCTGCCTTTTGCTTTGACTCTCTGAGCCGTGCCGCCGTCCTGTCGCCATGCTTTCCCGATCGCCTTCGAGTACAATGCGTGCAGTCGTGGAACGTTGCCACCGAAAGCCTTGAACAGCCAGAAGATCAGATCAGCAGTGTTTCAGACCGGGATTCCTTGCTGTTCGCTAATACAACCTCCTCTAACTCAGCAACAGCATAGTGCCGGCAAAATCCAGATACAAGCTAGCGGTTCGATCTCAGTCTGTCGAAATCTGATACGGCCGGACCCTGTGCAATGTACACCACCTCATGCGATGGAAAGACATCCCCTTTCCGTAGGAACCGTGAGACGCAGCGCTAACCACCCGTAACACATGGCAAATGCAGGATGGATGCAACCTTCGTCCGCATACCTGCGTCCGTGTGGAGCGACAATGTCGTGGACCTTCACCTGGAGGAGAGCTAACGCAGGCGAAAACGAGGGTCCCGCCGCTGCATTCATGCCCCGCCCACAATGCGGAACACTTTATAAGAGGTCGAATAGGATTGCGTCCCAGCATGTTGTAGTGCTTCGTCCCTCGGTCTACGCTTCTCGCTCGCCTATACTCATTCTCACCGTCACCAACGGGCTCCAGTCAACCTTCTGACTATCCATTAGAGCGTCATTTGTGCTACCATTCGGAAGGCGTTTGTTGCAGCAGCTGAGGCTGATCATTACTCACGCACTGTGCCACAACGCCAGCATGACCATGGTAGGGGCCAGAAACATGCTCTACTACTTCTCACTAGGTATAATCTCCTAGGAGATGTTGATCGGTCGGACCTACACATCGGCCAGTTATCTCCCGGCGACATTATCCCTACCCATCCACCACCCTATCCACCCGGCGCCGGAGGTACTTGTACGTGGCCAAGGTTCCCGTTGATCGGACCTCCTTTGATAGAGCGTGCCATTATGCGCAAATTAGCCCTCTTGGCCAGGCAGCCCGTGCAGAGGCGAGAGTTCTCGAGCATGACGGTGCAACATCACCGGCTAATCTAATGCGACGGGAGATTACAGTCTGGCTAAGCTTCATGAATTCGTGACAATGGTACTTGTATGACGATGACCGAGCAAGCAACAATGCAAATGGGGCGATATGCCTTGACATTGGCTCAAGCGCCGAAATAGCACGGCGGAATAGCAATTAGATTAAAGATTGTAGACAGATATCCTTCGCGTTGCTATTTCCCAACAAATGCAATTCCACGTGCCGAACGAGCCATCCCATGACTCAGCTTGTGAGAGAGTGTCCGTCGCTCAGCCGCAAAACTCCTCCCCCAATGCTTTTCCACCAAAGATCCCCAGACACAGTTGCAAATGACTCAACTAGCGACCTTGCTTACCCGGTCCACGTAATCGCTCAAACATCCCACGATGCATCTCCGGACTCGGACTCGTGGGTGAGACTGGACTGAACAAGGGATTGGAGTTCGATCGTGGCGACGCAAAAGTGTCGGAGGTACCTCGCCTCGAAACCGGCTCAGGCGTGAATGTGCCCTGCCTTGAGATCGGCTCCGGCGTGAACGTCCCCTGCCTCGAGACGGGACTGAACGGCTCGCCTGAGTGACCGGAGCCTATCGCTGCTGCACCGTCCTTGGCTGGGGGAGAGGGAGCGCCGCGGGCGGGAGACTCGAGACTTGGCAGAGAATCAAGGGTGGAGGCCCGTCGTCCTGACAAGCGCTCCCTGAACGAGCGACGTCTTGATGTCTGACTGATTGGCGATCCGGGATTGCTACCACGATTCCTCCTGGCAAAGATACCTGGTGAAGAGGCCGCCGATGTCGGATTGGAACCGTGGAGCTCACCCGTCGACGGGTGGTCGCCGGGTAGCTCGGCGGCTGGTGCTGAGGGGTCGTACATCTCGTGCAACGGCCGCAGTGCAAATCTCTGTTGCGATGCCGATCCTGTGAGCTCGGGAACGGATACACCACCGCCATCGGCTTCGGCCATGCCTGAGCGGTTTCCGGGGTAGTTGCCCTTCTCGTCCACCCATGCTGAAGGACCTTGCTCCTCGGGCTTGGAGTGATCAGGGGCAGAGCCGGCCATTTCGAATCTTTGATTCTCAACGCCTGAGTCTAGTTCTCCCTTGTCGTAACCTTGACGGATGACTTCGTCAGGAGAAGGTAAATCATAGCTACGGGATTTCGCTGCCGAGATCTTCTTGTACTTCTTATGTCTGAGGAAGAAGTATGCACCGATGGCGCCGCCAATCGCGAGAACGCCCACTACAACACCTACTGCGATACCAGCAGTCTTGCCCGTCGAGGAGCCTCCTGAGCCTGATTTGCTACCTATCGACTTAATTGGTACTAGCGTTTGCTGCATATTCTCTTCAAACGTGCATTGTGATAATGAGAAGTTCCGACGGTCCCAATCTACGGTGAGATACCTACGTACATATTAGGATTGATGGCCAACGAAGACAAGATAGTTCACTCACGCTTCTTGAAGGAATGTGCGTCCCAATGTGTACTGGCTCTCATTGGCGGCCCTTCTCAAAGGAAAGTATCTTGAACTGTTTACCACGCCAGGCGTTGGTGGCGCTACCAGTAGATCGAAACTGTCGTAAGGCAGAGTGATATTCGTAGTTTGTCCGCCAGCCGCGGTAGCACCAAGCGTGAAAGTGACACTTGCGTTTTGGGCTTGTAGTTGGGTGCGCAACGAGCTATCGACAAGATACAGCTCTGTTTTCTGATCGAAGGTCAGCCCGAAGGCCTTTTCGAAGGCCTGACATGCCGCTATCGGGAGCCAAATCTGAGGGACTGTAGAGTCAACCAAAGACATAATGCCGGTCGGCAAAAGGTTACTTGTCGTTCCACTGTGGTCAACCGATGAGATTGACTGTATCCCGACCATCAGCTCCCTTGTTGTGTCAGGCGCAAGAGGTATTGTCAAATTATTGGCCGAGAAACGCGACGAGTCATAGCCTCCTAGGGTGAGACTACCCAGTACCTGCTTCAGACTGTATCGATTGCCTGCCGTGTAGCCAAAGCTGAGACTCGGTATTAAGTTCCCAGCCTTCAACGTGCTCATATAGCTCGCTATTCCCTGATCCTGCGGCGTGAAATTCGTCGAAGCAGGATTCAGACCCAACATGCCTATGTAAAATTCTGTACTCGAATACGCCCCGATGACCTGCTTTGTCAGTACAGGACCTCCGCTTCCTTGTATTCCCAGGCCTAGCGTATCGTTTCCAAACACCGCTTCCACCGACATGTTCAGATTCTGCTCCGTACCGAACTCGTAAAAGCCATGCTGGCTCCAAGTCGAGGATTGATTGTAGTTGAAAGTTCGCCCACGGTTTTCTACACAAGTATCGTCGTTTGTAGGGCAGCCTTGTGGTAGGACCACCCATGTATCCGGGTTGGCGGTCGAGACGAACACCCTGACATCTTGTATAGGAGTGCCTACTTGCAGGGTGAAGGATGACCAAGGGCCGTCATCGCCGTCCCTAGAGTATGAGAGTAAGCATTGCTATTGCAGAGTCCGGGTCACGGGGGTATACCAATTCTGTGCGGGCGCAACGGCAATGGGGGTGGGCGTCGCTGCTCGCTCTAGAAGAGCAAAGCCAGAGACGTGCACCACCAGCAGACACTGCAGGAGCCAGACCAGGGTTGCAAACGTCGACGATTGCATCTTGAGCCCTTTGATCAGTACACCGCCAGACCCCGAAAGGCGCAATTGGTCTCAGGCGCCCAGGCTGGGAAATTGCTCCCAAACTGTCATGCCACTGGATTAGCGCGACGACTCGAGCGACAAGCACATGATAGCATCAAAAACCACACACAAAAGCAGACGAATACTGAAGAAGAGAAGATTTTAACGCTGAAGGTCGCCGTCGCCGCATTTGATGCATGTCAGCTTCAACCCCGCCCCAGTCCGAATTAGCTGCAACCTCCATGCAGATTGCAGAGCATCCTGACCAATCAGAATCCGAAGGATCGGAACGGCGTTGGTGAACCGAATCCATCGCGGTGGGCTGACCAGGAAACCAGAGACTTGAGATTTCCATCCATCAAGCGCAAGATGCGTATAATGTCTGGAATGGATCCATGTCTGTAAAGTACAGGTAGAGTAAGGTCCTCGTGGCTTGGTCCAGCACGTGGAACGCCAAGCCCGCTCCCGCCCGCATCTTCTTTGAAGCCATTCGCGTTACACGGTGGTTGTTCGTTCCAACATATGTGCACCTGGTGGTTAAGTGTGCAGATGATTCTAGCTTGTGTCCGGCATGAGAATGGCGAGAGCGTTTGAAAAGAAATGCCTATTTCATTGTCACGTTAGCAGTAGGGGATTATCCTTTCTAATTTATCGACATCATCTCTTCTGAAGAAGCGACCAGTTGTGTCCACTTCTTTCACCAAGTTTGTCTACACCCTCGGCATAGAATTCTTTGTTACCCGACCATGCATCATACTACAGATTCTGAGACTATATCAAGAGTCTCTATAGGTGCAGGTCATGAGTGAATTTCCTTATGCCTTCCATGCGTGCGCGTACATCTTGCATATCTCAGAAAGGATGGAAGACTGCACTGCAGTACCGTCTCGCGTCATTGGTTCCGTATCCCTACTCCAAGCGACCGTTGATGCGAACTGCGATTTCTCTCCCTCATGGCTATATATGAATGAGACTGTCTGGCCCTAGGTTCGTTGAATGCAGTACCCAAGAGGATCTGGGGCTCATACCTCGACGTGATCCCTGCTTTGAATCATCATGCATCTTCTTTCACTCTCACTCTGCCTACCAGTCTTGCAAGTGCTGGGCGTTGCTCTGGAACCCAGAGCTCAAACCTGTGCAACAGATCCTCATTCCACGTAAGACCACCTTTCCCCCAACATGGCACGCCTCTCTGACTGCGCAAAGCCCGTACAACATACCCAATACCTATCCCGCAACAAGCCTCTACCTAGCCGCCTCTACGCCCAAGGAAAAGCTAGATCCGTACTCCGTCCTCATGACGCTCATCACCACCCTTCCCGAAGTATGTCGCATGCCTCCCACCGACCCTTTCCCCGCGGCCCAAATCAGCTTCCATTACGGAAATGCCAGCGTGACTCTTGCCAGTGGGGCGGGAGCCTGTGGATCGCTCACGTATGATGATGCCTGTACGACGCTGCAAGGGCTGGCGGAGTATGTGACGAGTAGCGACGATTTCTATGGGAACGACTTTCAGATTGCTGTGGCAGGGAAGGTGGTTGGCAGTGGGAAGGTGCAGAATTGGCAGCAGATGTACTGAGGGCTTTTCGTTGACGGTATGTTCTTGAGGGAAGATGGTCACACGGAAATCGATGGGGAAGAGTCTGCTTGCAAGATTCTCTTCAACGGCCTTACTACCTGCCGTATGATACGGGGGAAACACATGGAGTGGTGGTCTGCAGTCCATCCTTTCTTTTCCCAGATTCAATCAGCATGGTCGCTCCTCAGCCAGCTGTCCGATATGGCCATTGAACGAAGAACCTCTCAGCCTCCTCCGCTTAAGGAACATCAAACTTGCGCCATCAACTTCCGCCCTCAGAATGCCGTATGGCGGAATGTTGCCTTATTACTAGTGATGTTCTATCATTTGTGCTTCACAACTTCGAGGTTTTACCACTGATCATTGTTTCGATGTACCCACATGGAAAAGGTATGTTTGGCTCCAATCCAACGCCACGCCATCAAATTCCGCCCCAGATACATGAGAGACTTGCCGTCCATGTCAGCTTTCCAGCAGACGAGGCCCCTATGCAAAAAGGATCATCATATGAAAAACGCAACCCCAAAACCTTCTCCTATGAGCAAATACCATTTTCCGCTTCGCCCCGAAGCTGAAACCCTGACGCTCATGTTCTGCTCGTTGCTCATTGACCCTCCAAAACTCCGATTTCTTGTAGCTTTCCTTTGCGTACAAACTTTCGAGAGGCCACTCTTACTTCATCCACGTTTGTATCTTCAAGGGGATCTTCCTCCGAATCTGAGTCATCTTCATGATGGGCTCTGGTACCTCATCCTCTTTTGCCGGCGTCCAACCCTCCAATTCCTCTTCCTTTGCAACCACTTCAACTGCGGACGCTTTCTCTTCCTCGTTTTCCCGCGCATCGTTGTCTTCATCATCCGCCTTGGACTTCACGTCGTTGATTTCTCCCTTCTGGCTCTTTAGTGCCATATATGTCTCAATAAGCTCGCCCGCGGTTGTCGCGGGATTATCTCTCCTAGGCGCATTAAAAAGGTGTAGCTCATGGTGGTCGAGGCCGTCGATGATTTCGCAGGCCACTTTACATCCTATACTGAGGCCTGTTGCCGGGTCTGTCTTGTCCCAATCCACGACTCGCATGGGTCTATCACATCTGATACTGCCACGTTCAGTCCGATAATATGAGATTGTACTCAACTCTTGCAGAGACTTACCGCTCCATTGTTTCAGAGCTGCGTGTCAAAGAGTGTTCTAAGGGGAATTTTGGGTCGATGTTTGGGTCCGGCTTATCCCAATAGAACGTTGATTTGGGTCTGAACCCACGGGTTTCAGTACAAAGACAAGAGAAGGTGTGCAGCTTTAGGCTGGCTTACCGCTCCATTGTGTCAAACTTCTGTGTCGAGGGCTTTTGCGGGGGCTCTGGTAACATGTTTATTGTTGGCCCGGTCTAACAGTGTCATTCTCAGTCCAACAAACTTAAAGAAATACTCAGATCTCAGGTTGACTTACCGCTCCATTGCAATGAGATTATCTTTGTAGGCCAGGAAGATAAGAGGATGTAGGATGATGTTTAAATCTTAGGGAGGTAGTGTGTACGCTGACAGAAGACGTAGTACGTCGAATAAAGGAATAGAATGTTGACGAATCGCGCAGATTCTTGGGTGAGAGTTGACACATGCGGAAAATCTGTCTTCAGATCGGTAAACAGCACCATAAAGAGACTAGAGCTCGATGACCCAGAGCACTTAGGGAACCCCCTGGAGCATAAGCCTTGCCCACACCTACGCTTCTTAGGCTTCGAATAGCGCAATCCAAGGGCTGGTTTTCTCTGTATCAATGCATAAGTGCGCGGCTGTAACCCACAAGATGCACGAGGTTTGGAAGATTATAGTGTTTTCAGACATTTCGATCTGCATATTGGCCTCCAGGTTCACGAGATCCAGCACCACTTCTTTGACCCCCTCCAGCATGCTTTTCGTTCTCAAAAAGGCTCCCGAAGCCTGGCAAAGTCCGCTTTCCATCCAGAATAAGCATCAAGACTAATCCCCCATGCCCAGCGGATCTTGACATGCGACCCACACCACACTAATCTTCGAGTCACGACCAGCTCATACTCTCAGCCAACGACCACATCCTTGGTATCCCGAACCTCAGGAACCTTCACGGGGAGAACGGCTGCGGCGCTGCGTTACCATTGCGGTGGGCTCGACATCGAAGCTAATTCACCGGGGATGGTGCGGCTGCATCCGTGGTATAGGCTAGACATGGGTGTTTGGGCGCTTATGCAGCTCTTTCACCATTTGGGAGTTGTGACACTGGAAGAATGGCGGCTTTTGGACCCTTTAGTGTGTAGGTGGACACGTCAGGAAACGCTGATTGTGGAGTCCAATTTACTTTCTGGGGAGGCCCCATCCCAGGTTGCTTCGGGAGCGGTTTTGGTAAGGTCTCTGACCTGCCTCCTTGAGACTGGCTAGTAAGCCACGATTGCATAGTGCTGATTCTCACTCACTCACTCGGGCCACTTATTGGAATTACTCGCTGTTGACTCCGGTAGCGAATGATACTATGATCATGCACGCACCATCGCAGATCACCTATGCCACCGTCAGTCAAGTTGAATACAGACAGGGCTTCCACGCTTTCCCCAAGATCTGACCATGGTACTAACCGCGCTGGAGCTGATTCTGGAGTCTGATGTTCTAGCCCACAGAGCCGAAATTGTCAATCAACGCGATGACCGCAGAAATAACCCGGCAGTAGGCCTACAGCTCGACATTGCTAGCTCCTATACCAGGCTGACGGAGAACCAGGCTTCTGGGTCGGCCCAGTACCGTAGCTTGGGACCAGTAGCTTTCCCGCGCCACTCACGAAGTGCTCGAGCGGCTCGTTGAGTACAAGAATATCGGTGCCAACTTTGAGCTTGCGTACTCCTTAACGTAGAAGAAAAGGCCAAGCGAGAGACACGGGCCGAAAGTCCTTCTCATTTGAATCTTGATATGAATGGAATATAGAAGACATGTCCAAAGAAGGGACCTGGGGTGTAAAGGTGTCTTCATACGTTGAGTACTAGTCTCTTCCTGTTGCTGCAAATAGTATACTTACAAAGAAAGCAGAATGTGAGCTTTCCTGAAGCTTCCATATTGTTACATGTCTTTTCGGTATCTCCAGCGCCATGGCTTCATCTAGACGAGCATAAACCGTCATGATTCATTACAAGGTCAGATTCTCACCGCCTCTTGACCAGCCTCCATCTCTCCAGCTGTCCACGACATCCTGAACGTCGCGCTTCCATTCTTCGACCTGAAGCCTCGTCTCCGGATCTTTTGCCAAGCCCCCTTTCAGCACCTTTTCCACCGCTCGTTTCTCCATGACCCGCGAAGCCTGCTCTCCTCGCCTAGCATACGCCAATGGTGCTCCCTCCTTGGCCATACCTAGCTTCTGAAATTCCATACGAGCACAGGCATATGGGCTTGCTCCAAGGGTTGCGTACAGCAGTGTCACTGCCAAGGCGAACACGTCTGACGTAAAGGTGACTACAGCACGCTCGTCATTGCGTTTATGTAGTAATTCGAGGAGCTCGGGCGAGGTATAATCTGCTGTGACGGCGCTTACTTCCTCAACATCCTCGGATGGCGTGACTGATGAGATAATTCGTGATGAGGAGAAATCGCAGTACAACGGAATCAACTTGTGGTTCTCGTCCAGTCTCAGCAGGATGTTGGCCGGTTTGATGTCCCCGTGGACGCATCCCTTGCTATGAAGGAAAGCCAGCCCACTGATGAGCCTCTCCGCTAGATGCGCCCATTCTTGTGCGCCAATGACAGGGTCGAACATAGTCTTCGTCGAAAATGGACGCTCTTTGGCTGATTTTGCGTGTCTCTCGAGACTCAGTGGTACTGCATCGAGGACTATTGAGTTCTGCGCAGCGTTAAAGCCGTGAAATGGAACGAGGTAATACAAGGCTTTATTGTGCGAGTGGAGGTAGGTGAGTGTCCTTGCCTCATTCTCGAGTATCTTATGCGCATCGCGGCGTGCTGGTTTCTTAATTGCCAGGATTTTCTTGCTGCCGAATGCCGAGCAGTCCGTTGGAGAGGTTGGAGGAGATAGAAGAAACATTTCTGGTATCGTCGTCACCTCGAGGTGCTCAGTCGCGCGGTACACATTGCTCCAGACTCCACGTCCCAGCTCTTCATGCAGTTCATACTCCTTGTTGTATAGTCTAAGATTTGTCTCTTGCTCTGCCCCTGTCTCATCTTGCCCCGCCTCGCATTCCAGTATTTGAGGGGACTCTACTCCTAGGTTGAAGCCAATCGATAGCCTTGTTTTAACCCCATCTGCACTGACGGGTGCTCTAATGTTCTCAGGCTTCGGTGGTGTGGCTGGGGGAGTGAGTGACTGGTTCGGATTGACCATAGGTATACCTGCTGGCGTCGTCTTCGTTGCAGCAATGCTTGGACGCTGGTGGAGTGGAAGCGCTGGGAGTTTCGCCAAAGCTGCACGCGGGGCGAACGATGTCGGTCTAGACATCATTGCGGTATTTCGAGGGAGCTGGCAGGGCAAAAGGGCACTTTGATAGACGTAATGAACTCTTTTCAGCCAGATATGCAAGGGCTAAAGGCCAAAGTGAGCTACTGCGCGAATAATATCCCCCAGGAATCCAGGCGCCAACGTGCAGCGTGCTTGGACTTTATCTGGATGAGGAAGAAATTCCCATTTCTTTTTGCATATCTTCGAGGCGTAGGATATGACTCTTCCCACCCAATGTGGATATCGACCAGAGTTGGCCTTCCATTTTAGGTTTTCAATGCTCTCTGGCTTTCTCAACACATTCTTATGGTGCTGGGCAGGGCAGACATTTATCGCTCAAGATTGTCCTTGGGTGTTCCACTATGAAGTCGGATCAGGGCGGAAAGCGCGTCCCAGGAGCGCAAGCAAGAAGCGTAGAAGCACACTTCATCATGTTGTATTGGAAGTAGCCTCCCTTGTGACTGCACCCTTAGAGTAATTGTCAGCCAAGAGTCTGATTGGTGAAGGAAGGATCAGGACCACGCACGTGGCATCAATCCTTATCTCGGGAATGAAAATCCTGATAAAGTATGGACATGTCTGCCATCGCTTGGGAAATTGGAGAACAGTATACTCGATTGAGGCCAGTCTGAATGAAGTGCTCATACCCTCGCCTTGACGGCCTTGAGCATAGCTGTCAGGTTTGAGCCTCATGGTATGATGACACGCACAATGTCGTCAGGCTATCAGATCTGGCCTAGCGGCCATTGCTAGTTGCGACGGGTCCCCTTCTCCTCGCGACGTCTGCATATTTCCTGATGCCCGCATCCTTACATCCTTGATCACGATGTCTACCAGAGCTGAATCACCAGCAGATCTTGGTATCCACCTCGCAGAGAGTTCGGTCATTGAGTGAGATGTCGACTACATAACGGGCAAAAGACTCTGTTTGGACACAACATACGGGCCAAATCTATGGCAATGCCGTTGGATGGCATAGAGCTCGATATACTGCTAGATCACCCTTTCGATTTGGCAATTTATGAATCTATTGGGAAAAAAAGATGCAGTACATCACCAATTAAGAACGATGCCGGTTTCCCAATGTTCCTCCAAATTCCATGCATGCCCACCATACGCCCGTACAATCTGTCCGCTTATCCATGAACGCGACTCCCGCTAAGCCACACAATTGTCTCGGCAGTTTTCTCCGATGTATCCATACGCCCATTGGGATTGAGTTCCGCAATCGTTTTCAGCATCTCCTTCGATAGCCCTAAGGAATAGGTCTATATAAGGCCTTATGCTGGGATCTAGCAATGGCCCACAAGAGGACTTGTACAAGAACCCAGCTTTGCCCGCCCTCCGCGAGAGATGCTTCCTGCAAAAATCTAGATGAGACTTGACTAAACTGGGCAAGAAAGTACGGGCCCTTGACATTGAGCCGCGTGAGGTTGTCAAAGGCCTGCTCCGTAGAGTCTCTGAGATTCTTCGTCAACAAAACTCCGGCCCATGGGATTCAAACGTTGATTTTCTTGACATGCTTCAGTCTTGGAGACCATGCGCTTAAAGTGGAAGAGACTGCCCGCATCACCTTTGCTGGCAAAGGCATTCTCATTGCCAATGGTCTTTAAGCAGCTCGTCGGCAGCGCTGGCGTCTGAAGAATAATTGGTAACGACATCGGCACCGAATTTGGGAAAGAGAAGAGCGGTAGCATCTTCCATTCCCCAAATATCGCCTGTAATCCGTGCGGTCTTTCTCGTGATGGGAGTAGACATTGTTGCCGGAGCTGTCGACTACTATCGTGTATTTTGTAGAATTGTGAAAAACAGGGACGGATGCAGAGGTGGTGATGGAATGGACGAGGTAGCGAGGAGGGCTGGCCCTTTTTTCCATTCATCGTTGGTTCGTCTTGCCATACGTTGCTTCGACAGCGTGCTTTTAAATCTGGACCTTTCATCTCGAAAGGACTGCGCAGCAATGACAAGGCTTGCAAGTAGACTTTCGACTATAGAGTCGTAAAAAGCCTTCTTAGTAAAACCTTCCTAATCGCATCTTTTATCCCATATGCTTTGGTGATAGCATTGTCGCTTGTCGGGTCCATGAGGTGATCGTCAAGGTGTCGGGGGCTAATGGGAGCAACGAATACCGATCTTGATACCAAAAACCGTCCCAACCTATGGTAATTGGCCACGGAAAAACAAGAAGTAAGAGTGTCTGACCTCTCCACTTGCTCGTGCTACCGCGTTAGGATTCGGCCAGGGTTTTGATATTGTTGCTTGTGTTCTGTCACCACAAACGCTGGCGCTGTTACTGTCTTCTGGTTTCAAGTCGTGTCCGCTTGGAGAGCTGCATCGTTCCCAGAGTTCGGGTCCTTAAGTTGGCCCACCTCATGGAAAGTCTTGTACTCAGGACCACTGCCTCCTAAAAGCGAACTCAAGGTCCGCTTGACTGGCAACGCTCGCGGCAAAAGCTCTGGCTGATGATGATGATGAGAATGTTTGTGACGTTGGTGGAGGTAATGATTATGTCTCAGAGGTTGAGCTTGCGTTTGGGAGAATATTGCAAGCAAATAGGCGGACAGAACTAGGATAGAAAAGTACATATTGTCAAAATTACTACTTGTAGTTCAAGTATTCGAATGGGAAGATGCAGTTTGAGACGTGAGACTCCTCAAACTTAAGTAGAAGCCACGAGAGGATTCGCATCGCCTCGATGGCTGGTTTGAGGCATGCGGCAAGCACCAACATTCCAGACAACTAGTCAGTTGGACGGATCAAGTTTCAGGCTTACAACACCGAGGACTGGAAGCGGACCCAGTACATTATCATCTGATTGCGTAGTTGTGAGAGCGGTGTAAGGAAACGACCATGTGCAGCATCAGTGATCGGATCCTACTCAATCATTGAAGGGCGCGCCTGCCGGCTCGCGAAAGCGCGTTTGGAAGATATTCACAACTGCTCCACAATCATTGGCGCGCAACATTTTCAGCATTCCAACAGCCGAGTGCGTGGGTCTCTGAGTTGCGATCGAAGAGAATGCTGCAACATGGCAGACTCGGAACCGTCGTATATCGATTACGAGAATTTTCTTGATCCTGAATTCTCTCCCACGTCCTTCGCCAATTCTCTTGTGCTCGCAACCAACAACCCTTCCGATACACCACTGGACCTCTCGACACCGCTTTCGAGGGTCCTATTTGATATACAAGAGATCGACACCCATATCCATACCTTGACTACCAAGTCGGCGTTACCACTCCTGATTTATATGAAAGACCAGGACGATGCTGGCCAACACATTGTCACTGCGGTCGAGGCCCAGGTTGCCAACCTGACTGATGGCTACCGAAGGCTCGAAAGAGAAGTGATCCAAAGACATGAAGTCTCCAACGAGGTGCGCATTGCTATTGAGAGGCTTTGGCAGACAGTGAAGATAGGGCGAGCAGTGGGACGTTGTCTATTGCTAGGTCGACAGTTGGAGGCCCAAATGAGCGAAGTCGGTAGTGGTACTACGGGAAAGAAAGGCGACCACAGAGCTATGATTCGTGCGGCGACTACGCTACTTGATATCCATGAGTTGCTTGCGGCTTCAGGGTCTGACGAGGAGGGGGAGCATTTGTCACACATTCATCTCGTTACCAATTTACAGTCCTCTCTGCTCGCTCCGTCAAATGCAACCCTCCAGAGTAGTGGGCAACAAATCATCCGCGAATTTTCCATGTCCTCGCTTGCTCCTTCGCCAAATGGTCCTGCGACATATGCCCAGTCTGAAGAGACAAAGGCTCGGACTACTTCTGCCTTACTGACCCTTCGTCTGCTCTCTCCACAGCTGCAGCTGTCAGCCCTCCAATCATACCTTCGTACTTCTTTAACTTCTTCGCTCGCGTCAATCGCCCGAGCTCTTGAAAATCTACCAAATTTAGACCGCACTCTTCTCGAAGTCTCCGCTCGTTGCCAGAATATTGTTGCTCTTGAGACTTTGCTCGAGACTGTCAAACCCTTCCCACATCCTAGCAAGGAGGCCGGAAAGGAAGGCAAAATTGATCAAGATAACTTTTTGCAGCCGTTGTTGGCTGCGTTAGATACTTCTTCTCTGCCTTCCTATTTCTGGCGCAGCCTCGCGGAAGGATTGGCCGGCAGAGTTTCAGACTTGGTGTCTCGAGGCGGAGTCAACGCAAGGACGCTGAGGAGTCAGAGAGAAAGGGTGAGGGAAAGTATCAGAGATTGTGTCTTTAAGGGGAGTCAAGGACCTGGCGGCGCTCGTGGACAAGAGGGGGCATGGGAGAGAGAAGCCGCGGTCATGGTGGGAAGCGTAGTCGGCGCCTTAGGAAGATGAACCATTACGAGACGAAATATGCGACCGCAAGTCCATCATGAACATGTTCTCTTCTCTGTTGACTGGATCTATCGCACACTCGTGCATTCATCAATAATTGTGGGATTCACCTTCAACAGTGGGCCGGCAACCCTGGCTGACCTCTAGAATATGGAGATCTCCGGCCTCCTCTCGGAGAATCAAAACCAATAATATGGAGCGCAAGGTTGGAAGAGGTGGCATGAAAGTGGCGCTTATCGATCGGTTGGGTGGGGAGCGCGGTATTAAAGTAATGTCGTCAATGAGTAGGATCAAGTGCTTCGAACAGATGTGAGGCCAATTCGGGCTGGAGAGAAAGCCAAACGAACAAGGGCAAGCGTTTGAGATGGTGCGGTACAAGCTTGATGTACCTGACAGCAGGGCCAGCCCTTGCAGCATGCAAGTGCAACTACTACATGACCTAGCTTTTAACAGGTGGTGTGTAAGTAAAAGCGGAGAAGCGACCTATGAAGCCCAGGCTGCGACCTTGTATGCGTTCCAGTCGCTCTGTTCGGCCAAGCCTCAAACCCTTCCCAAAATACTCACCGCCGCCATGCCTCGGTCTTATCGCCGATGTTGCTCTGTTGAGATGGACAAAGGGTGCATATCTGCATATGATACCCACAGACACTGCATGTGCCCCCTTTGTATTGCAACACTGCATAAGTCAGGTAAGGTTATGCCTGAATCTGGCCGTGTGATAGGACAGTACCACGGTACGTCAGATGAATCGAGATATCCAATCTGTGGGACCTGGGTTGCTGCGTGCGTTCCCCAGGTTGACGGATGATATTCTTCGAAGCCATTGAGGAAACAAGAATATTGTCAAGCCACGATTCTGAAGAATCCCTTTATCTGCCCCATTTTTCATGGCCTTGAAGAATAAAAGAATTTGACTCGTACTCTCGTAAGGTGGAAGCACCTGAAACTACCCTGGGCGATCTAGAAAGACTTAGGCTTCCTCCTGCCACCCGCTAGGCCTTAGCCCGCTCGACTACGAGATCCCTATGCAACCCGATTGCGACACTCCGACCGTCCACAAGCAAGTCACCCCGCGCCAGTGAGCCTCCCCTTCTGCATCCACCGTCACCACCATTTCCTCCCAGCTGTGGCATCTTTTCAACCTTGTATCTTATCAATCATCTTTCTTGGACCTCCCATTCTTGACGCCTGCACCAGGCAGCGTGTTCTAGCGCTCCATCCTTACCCAGGTCCTGAAACAGTTCCTCGGCACCCTGCCTTATCAGACAGAGTGAACACTTGCCCCGCCACAACAACGCTGACTTTGGATGCAAAGAGCTGAATCTACATACTACATCTCCAGCCCCGCAAGCGAACCAAGGGCTGCATATTTGAACCTCACATATACTCGGGTAATGCTGCGGGTCCTTTTGGTCGCAGAGCCTTGAGACCATACTCGACCCCCAACTCACTGCCTCGATCCTGTACGCGACCGAAATCCTCGATGAACTGACGCAGGCGCACAGCGACTGCTCGTCATCCTCCATCATCTCAAGACCTCATCATACAGCGCCAAACCTCTCCCCTCTGTTCCCATCTGTCTGACGCCACGATGACCACCTTCGAACCAGTCAACGTTGGCCTCGGCCTGTCTAATTACTCGACCGAGACGACCACTCCAACAACTCCTCGAGCGCCCATACATCCCTCAACTCCTCTTCGCTCCGCCCCTTCGTTACCAGGTGAGGACTTGGCGCAGTCGACGCCCAATACACCGACATCACGGGACTTTGGTGGCATCAATGGCCAAAGGCCTCTGCCAAGTTCTCCGTTTAGCAACTCGTTCTCCATCCAGACCCAGCCTTTAGGGACTACGAGGCCTGGTATTGCCAATCGCGGTGACTCCCAACAGTCGGTACAATCGGCGGAGTCCCAGGATATAGATATGGATGAGTCAGATGAAGGAGAGGGAGGCTCTGACGCCGAGAGCGTAGACGCGGAGACTGGAAAGCCATCTAAGAAGAAGAAGGGGCAACGATTCTTCTGCACCGAATTCCCACCATGCAAATTGAGCTTCACCCGAAGTGAACATCTTGCACGTCACATCAGGTACGTTGTTGAATCGTCTTGGTATATGAGCTCGAAATAATTCTTCGTAGAAAACACACCGGCGAACGTCCCTTCACATGTCACTGTTCTCGTAGGTTCTCCCGGTTGGATAATTTGCGGCAGCATGCGCAGACCGTCCATATCAATGAAGAGATACCCACCGATTCTCTGGCTGCTACAGGTACTCGTTTCCAGCGACAAATAAGAACTGATCGTGTACGGCCTCCAAGCGGACGAGCTCGTGCTGGCACTGCTGGTAGCCAAGGAAGCCATGGGCGAGGCCACAGTCGTAATCTGTCGGCCTCGAGTATTGGCTCTACTATTTCTACGATAGGCCGAGATGACACGCGACGTCGACCACCGCCATTGATAATGGCAAATGACTCGCCTGCACGCAAGAACAGACTGAGCCTTGACACTTTACGGAGTCAAGCTTCTACCCCACCCGGCCAATACTCGTTCCTTGTCGAACCGTCCGATGGAGCTAGTACCCCAACTTCCACGACTTACTCAAATGGACCCCATAGCCCAGGTTATGGGTCTTCTTTGGGCTCGCCCATATCTACTGTATCACGTAGTGGTGGCTTCTGGGATGGCAGGTCGCATGATCGAAGGCTGTCGGTACCATCAGGCCCCCTTCAATTGCAGTCTCCTCACAGCAACGCTTACCCTTCGCCGTACCTCAGCCCGCTGGCCTCTTCTAATGCCTCTACATTCGCTAATTTCGGCAGTACCTTGGCAAGTCCGACGAACGCAACGTACAATTTGTCGAAACGTGATGCCGAAGCAGCTGAAGTCCGGCGGCGAACATGGCATCCTAGTACTTACACCTATATGAACTACTCTCGTCCCGGAACCAGTGGGCTGAGCTACTACCAGACGCCGGACGCTCCTCAACCTGCTTTTGCACCACAAGCCGCTCCTGCTGCAAATCAGCTTCATCGACTGCCAGGAATTGAGACTTTTGATCAGATGCCCCATAGGCCGAGTACACCACCGCTTCATGGTTCAAGTCCAATGCAGGTCGATCCTGCAATCAGGCCGCCTGTTTATCCCGGTCCGTCGGCCCAGCCGCAGTCCGGACCGAATGACAGACGAGGGCATGCATCGTGGGACATGTCTCTCCATCAAGGTCTGACGAAGCTTGATCTAGCCAATGGGACTCCGTCAACCGACGCCGGTGCTTGGGCAAACCAGGGTCCTGCTGATACATTCCAAGCCCGCTCACATCCAAGCCAGCCAGTCCCGGCCAGAGCTGTCGTTCATCAAGAACCCATTAGGCTTTCAGAAGAGACCTCGCACTATCCTACTTCTACGTCGAACAGGGCAAAACGGCAAGGAATGTACATCGGTCACGTAGGAACGACTCAGCAGCGACCTTCACCAGGGGACTCGAGCAGCAGCGAGGGTGTCCCAACGACGCCTTCTTTCACTTCGGCGGAACATCATCCTTCGATAGTACACAGTAACGGTTATGTTGAATCAGCTCATCGTGGCATTTCCCCTGCTGCACCCCATAACGTAAGTGTATCTTACTAGCTATCACTGTACAACTTTTTGACGAATTTCGTAGGCCTACAACCATGGGAATGCTCGGCCACCGACATGGCCACTGTCTGCTAGAGCTATTCACCCGCATCCGAAAGGACCCAAAGACGCTCAAATGAGCGGGCTTGAAGTCCTAGTTGCGGTTGCCACCAGCGAGAGAAATTCTACCACCACCCCGAGCGTGTAAGTTAATAAAGGCATCATTACTCTTCGAAAGCCTGCATTAGTACAATGATTAGAGATCGGGCCTATGGGAAGGAATCTGACAAGGAATAATGACTTGACGACCACTGATGAATCTATCATGGATGCATATGAGATAACTATGGAGGAGGACAGTGACGAACGTGGGAAAGCTCGGTTTGTGTCATCTGAGCGTTTCGTCCATGGATCGGGATTGTATCGCGAACTATGGTGCATCGGCTCATGTTATTGGCGTCCACTCTCGCTCTACTGGGATCGGGGTACGGGTTTCTTGGCGTTTGCGCATACCAATGGTGGACTGCGAAATGATACATACGATGGGTTTTGGCGTTCTGATTTGCGCCGCTTTGGGCTTTCGATGTACTCAATCCGACGCCTTTTCATACCCTCATTCACACATCAATCCGGAAATCCTGAAGTCGTTGCCTTTGCGACCGGTGAATGCTGATGTAATTCCCAGTAACGAAGGTAGGACTGCAGACTTTTTCAGAGAGCCAGCCCTTTGAATCCGTTCCCATGCATCTCCAGTGCGCTCATCCTATGAGAAGTCGCTCTTCCCCACTGCTTCCTACCTTCCATATCACCACTTTGCGAACTTGCCACTTCTCGTCCCACCAACGCCATGGTGGAGAGATATCGGCTTCCATCCCTAGAACGCCAACGCAATGCCAAGTCGCCACGCCATGCAGCCCGATAATCGTACATGCAGTTCCTGATTCCCCCCCTCCTACTGCTTCACGAAGGCGACCCCCCCTTCACCCCCGGCGGCCCCACCCCCTCCGGCAACGGTCTCGCGTTCTCCTTCGCCAGCTTCTCAAGCGTCTGTTTCTTGTTATACTCCATCACCCTCCTCTGCTTGAAATATGTAACCTGCATGCACCCAACAAGTCAGCCTTTATCCCGCAATCAAAACCATCCAGCCATCCTCCATCCCTTCCACATCTCTCCCCTCTAGCTTTCCTATCACACACAGGAAACATACCCAACTAGCAGCACACTCCCTTTCCAACCCCTTCCCCTCCTCCCCACAGGCCAGACCCGCCTTTTCCTTCTCTTTTATACTATCGACGATGCCGTTGCGCTCGAGACAGGCGAAGAAGGTGTCGCGCGCTTCCCAGCAGTGGGCGCGCGATTGGCGGTTTGGGGCTTCGAAG
>JAABUK010000382.1_pt1 | contig 95163 bp, 9 predicted proteins | sample 5559141 | NCBI WGS metagenome assembly JAABUK01 (sample SAMN10711869, study PRJNA513367) | rock metagenome | isolation source: Antarctica rocks | place: Antarctica: Victoria Land, Pudding Butte nord | collected 2016-01-03
ATGGCCATGTATGCGCATATCTATGGGCCATGTATGCGCGTATCTATGGCAGCAGTAATGGCCATGTATGCGCGTATATCTATAGTAGTAGTAATGGCCATGTAAACAAATAATCCTGAGCGGCCCTGAGCGGCCCTGAGCGGCCCTGAGAATATTAAGCCGGTATTAAGAATCCTAAATAATCCTGAGCGAGCCTAAGCGAGCCTGAGCGGGCCTAAGCGGGCCTGAGCGGGCCTAAGCGGGCCTGAGAATTTTTACCTAACTCTAAGTTATTTTAGCGCTCGCGAGCGGGCCTGAGCGCTCCGAGTAAACCAGGATTCTTAGAGTCGCTTACACTTTTATAGATGTATTAACGTAAATCTAAAGTATATATATAGTTATATAATAGATAATAAAGATAGGATAATTTAATTAATTCTCCTTTACTAGGGAATAATTAATATAATCTAGATTATCGTTAAGACCTAGCGAAATACTTTAATCTACGAAGAGGAAGAAGAAGAGAATAAGAAGACTAAAAACTAAAGAGTCGTAAATTTACATAGTTATTTAATTAATTTTTAAAGGTACGGCCTTAAAGTCTATAAAGTAAATTAATTAAAATACGAAGTTTAAAACGGAAAAGAAATAAATATAAAAGATTAATAATATTTAAAAATAATTAAAACTAATTACTAATATTTAATAATAAAGGAAATAAGTTTTTAACTAAAGAGGTTTCTTTAATAGTTAATAGATATTATTATAAAGTAACTCTATTTAAAAACTATCTAATAAACTTCTTTATTAGAAAATTAATCTTATTAAAATATATATATAAATTAATTAATTAAGTCTTTATTTAGATAAATCTAATTTATCCGAGATTTTATAATTACTAAAAATAATTAACGTAAATAATATATTAATAATATTTTAAATTCTAAATATAATCGCCGTTAAAGTCCGCTTTTATTAAAGTACTACGTTAATTCGGAAAATTATATCGTTATATAGAAACCCTTTTAATATTTTACTCGTTATTAATAATTTATTAATAAATATTATATCTCTAATCCTAGCGCCGCCAGCCTCTACGAATTATCGTATATTATTTAGAAGTATTAATATAAAGAATCTTTATTATTTTTATTTTTATTCGAAGTTTAAGAAACTAACTCCCGCTTATATTTTAATTTATTCTTTATCCGTTATTATTACCTTAGTTATCGTTCCGTATCGACTTCGATTAATACTTCGTATTATTATATAAATAAAGAATATTTTATAGCCTAGCCTCGCCGTTATCGTCTATAAATAATAATATTAATATTAAGTTTATTCGTATATTACCGTTTATTTCTTATTTTTATTATAGTATAACTTTATTTACTTTAGCCTAGTTTAATTTATCTTAAATTTAATTTAAATCTAAACTAGTTTCCTATTTCTATTTTAATATAGTCGGGATAGGAAATAAATAAATACTTTATATACTAGCTCTTATTTAGATAATAGCTAGCTCTACTCTAATTTTCGTTCTTTATTTTTTATTTTAACCTACTCCTATACTATAACTAAAGTATAGTTTAATAAATATCTAGATATTAATCCCGTTTTTTAATATTATAAAAGATTAATTACCTAGCTAGTACTTCTTAATATTAGGATTATTATTATAAGGAATTAACCCTCTAACCCCGAATACCGCGTATAATAATTCCTCGCCGAAGTTTAGAATAACTCTATTAATTTCCTAAATACTTTCGATTATCTATATATTTAAATCGAGAGTAATTCTTTATTTAATATTTTATCCTTATCTATACCTCCTCCTCCTATACTAAATACGTAATTCTTAGTTTATACTATTATTTAAATAATAGTCTAGGCCGTATTTATTATAGCCTAAACTATATCTTAGCCCTCGCTTTAAGTATTCGATAAAAATACTTTTAATAATACTATTATTATAGGCCTACGCTCGTCTTCTACTTTAAATATTTAATAATTTATTTTTTTATAATCTCGAATACCTCCTAGATCCGAAAAGTTCCTAGATATCTCGGAATATAAAGGGGACTAGGATAAATTAGATATTTACGAGTAAACGTTAATATAATAAATATATATAAATTATAACCACTACCCTACCGATAATAATAAGATCGTTTATATAAAGTTTAAATTAATTATCGATAAAAAGATCTTTAACTTAATACATCGTTATTAAAAAGAGGGTCTTTATATTTTAATTAATTTTACTAATTAACGAAAGAAGTTATAAGAAGTATATAATAACCCGTTTAAATAAAAGAATACTCGGAATTATATCTAGGAATTTAAATAAGACTTTATATCTTTTAACGAATATTTTAACCTCCTTTCTTAAAAAAAGAAATATTCTCGAATAAAGAACGAATTTTTAATTAATATTATAAAATATAATATTAATTATAATACTTAATAGGCCTTTATCTCCTAGAGGAAAACTAATAATTAACGGTTATATATATTCGATAAATACGTCCGTATATACTCTGAAATCGATTAAGAATTTTAATAGATTAAATATTATCTATCTCGCTAGAGTACCGCTTCTATTAAAATAAGATAACTCTCGAGGAGGTTTATTATACCTCTATTAACTTTTATCTTTATAACTCGCTTTAGTATAACGAGTACTTTTATTTATATTATAGTATTAATTCCTACTCTTTTATTTAGGGAGTTAATAGACCTCGATTCGGCCTAAATTATTATTAAAGATAAATTAACGAGAACCCCGGCTATTAAAATTATTTACGAGAAATAAAGATTTTACTTTTATTATAAATCGCCTAGATATAATATAAAGACTTAGTTAATTAAGCTAGTTAGTCTCCGATCTAGTATTATAATTATAGTCGACGGCGACGAGAGTATTATAAAAAAAGTTATTTTAAACGCGGAAAAAGAATAATCTCGGTATAAAGTTATATATTAGAATTATAGGTACCTAAAACCCTATATATATCTTTTTACTTATCGGCTATATTATTTAATTTATTAATTAAATTTTCGCTTTAATTTATTATATAGCTTTTTAAATCCGACCCTACGTTTTATAATAAATATATAATTATTTTTTATTAACTACGAAATAACTAGTCCCGAATTTAAATTAAAGCCTTAATTAATACTAGTATATTAGATTATTTTTTTATTAATTATAATTTTATATATATTTAATATCTACCCCTTCGCTTTTTTTATTATCTTTATATTATCCGACCCTTTAATAGCGTACCTACCGTTATAGAACGTATTATTTATATCGTAGAAACGATTTTAAATATTTATAATTATTAAAAACGAATAGTTTTCTTTATTATTAAATTTAATTAATACCCTATTATAATCGGTCTATTATACTTTTATTATTATAGAGTTACTATTAATTTCTCTAATAATTCCTTAACCTTCGCTTTATATTTTTATTTAAGAAACTATATTCTTAGTCCCGTAAAAATCTTTATAGAAAATAAACTCTTTTTTATACCTTAAGAAAGTTTCTAGACTTAAGAATCCTAGTTTTTAATTTTATTTAATATTTATATAGAGTAAGCCCCGATTTAAAAGGAGTCGCTAGTATATAAAGAGCCGTTATTATTTATAGACGATAACGCTACTATTAAATAATTAATTCCGATTTAAGAAAAGTTAATTTAGTCCTAGATTTATTAGAAATAAACCTAGTCTTTAGCCTAGTCTAGTATTTATATAAAATAATTTAGAATTTAAAAAGAATTACCCTAGTTCTAAATTTATTAATAATAAATTTAAATTTAAAAAGAATCCTCCCCGTCCTAGTTCTAGTTATTTATTCCTACGGGAACTAGCTATAATAACGAATATAATTATATCGTTATTATTATTAAATAAGGAAAGACGCTTAAAATTAAATATTATAACCTAGCCTCGCTTCGTTTTAAATTTTAATATTAAGAATAACGAACCTAGTACCCAGGTACTCTTAATATATACGAGATAAGATCTCGACTATTTATTTATCTCGTTAAATTTAATAAATAAATCGTATTTAGTTTATTATTTATAGAAATCGATTAATTTTTAAATATTCTAAAAGAAATCTCGACCTTAAATACCTAGTCTCGTTAAAAATCTAAATATTATAAATTTAAATACCGCTTTAATTAAAACTTTAAATTAAATATTTACGATTAAATTTAAAATTATATTATATTTAAAATAAATAGAGAGCTCTACCTCGTCTTTATTATTATTTAAAAAGAGTTTTAAATTTACCGAGATAATAAGAATATTAACCTAATTATAATTTTATTTATATAGTATTATAAATTCTTAGACGTTTTTTTAAGAAAAGACGCTAATACTTTACCCCCGTATTAATTATACGATTATATTATTAAATTTAAAGAAGTATTATAACCTCTATTATCTAATTTATATAGTATAAGTCGTAACGAGATCCTAGAACTCCGCCGTTATTTAGATAAGAATCTTAATAAAGATTTTATTCGAGTTAATTATTTTTATACTATATTCTTTATTTTATTTATAAAGAAACCTAGCGGAGGTTTATATTTCTATATTAATTATTAAGGGCTAAATATTATTATTATAAAGAATAAATACTCTTTACCTTTAATTTTAGAAACCTTAAATTAATTAAATCGTATTAAGGTATTTTTTAAATTAAATATTATATTTATTTTTAATCGCCTCCGCGTTAGAGAGGGCGATAAAGAATTTATAATATTCCGTATATAATTCGGCCTATTTAGATACCTTATTATATTATTTAATTTATATAATAACCCTACTTTATTCTAATACTATATTAACGATATTTTTTATAAATTTCTCGACGAGACCTATACCGTTTATCTCGACGATATTTTAATTTATAGCGATATTAAGGAAGAGTATAAAATCTATATTAAACGAATTCTTTAGAAACTCCGTAAATCGGGGCTCTAAATAAATATTACTAAATACGATTTCTATATTAAGGAAGTTATATATCTAGGATTAATTATCATTACTAAAAGAATTAAAATAGATTTAAAGAAAATCGATATTATTCTAAATTAACTATAACTAGTTAATATTAAAGATATTTAAAATTTCCTAGGATTCGTTAACTTTTATCGGCGCTTTATCTACGGGTTTAGTAAACTCGTTATATTATTTATAACTTTAATTAAAAAAGGTACTATTTTCGAGTAAAGTACTCGATATTAAATAACTTTTAATACTTTAAAAAAGACTTTTACCTCCGATATTATCCTAGTTTATTTCGACCCCGACTATAAAATTATAATAGAAATAGATATATTTAATTATATATCTAATAGAGTCCTATTTTAATATAACGACTAAAATGTCTTTCGTCCTATAGTTTATTTTTTAAAGAAGTATAATTTTATAGAGTATAATTATAAAATATATAATAAAGAGTTTATAATAATTATTTATATATTCGAGGAGTAGTATTTTAAACTAGAGGGATCTACTCTTTTTATTAAAATAATATCCGATTATAAAACCCTAAAGTATTTTACTTTATTTAAAATATTATTTTATTATTAAATAAAGTAGAGCGAGTTTTTATCCCGTTTTAATTATAAAGTTATTTATTATCCTAGTAAAAAAAGCGGTAAATCTAATATATTAATATATCGATTAAGAGACCTTCTTAAAGAGAGGGATAAATTAGATACTAGATATTAATATTAATATTATATTATATTAAAAAGAAAAAATCTAGCCCTAGAAATCTTTAAAAACTATATTTATAATATATTATTAAATATAATAACTTTAGCCTTAATTTTAGTTACCCTAGTTATATTAATAATAGATTAAAAGATTCTTATCTAGTTTTTTTAATTATATTTTATATTAATTTATATAACCCCGATAAACCTCGATATAAATATTAATCCGGAATTATAAACCCCGTCTATATTTTACGAGCCCGAGTTAAATAAAAATTAATTTATTAATTTAAACGAAGACTTATATAATACCCTAATTTATTAATTATAAGATATAATTAATTAAACCGATTAATTCGCCTTTAAAGTCCTAGAAATACTATATTCTAGAATACGTTATTATAGCGGAATTCCCTTTATTAAATATAAAGATAGAGATAAAGTTCTCTATTTTTAAAGAAAGAGATATATTCCGAATTTTAATAAATTACGCCTTCGTTTAATCTAGCTAGTTTATAATAATATCGCGGGTAATTACCTAGGTCGTATTAAATATTACGAATTAATTAATCGGGCCTATTAGTAGCCTAACGTTTATACTACTATCTAGTAATTTATTAAGAATTATTATATATACCGAAGAATTAAGTCTTCCCGTTAGTATATTTAAAAATAACTATATTTATTACCGCTTTTATAACGATATTAAAAAGACGTCTCGATAAATTATATAAATCCCCTACCGTTTTATACCTTTATAAGAATTATTTATCGATATATTCTAGTTTTCGTAGACCGCTTAACTAAAATACGGTATTTAATATTAATTATATCGATAAAAGTAGATAAAGCCTACGACGCTTTCTATTAGAATATATAGAAACTCTATAAATTACTAGATATCTTTATTTCGGATAAAGAACCTTAATTTATATCGGAATTCTAAGAGGTTTTATATAAGCGTTTTAAAATTAATTAATGTATATTTATAGTAAAGTACTATCCTTAAACGGATAATTAAACCGAGTAGTTTAATATTATAATAAAATACTACCTCCGTATATATATTAATTATATATAGGATAATTAGGTGAAATAACTCTTTAGAGCGGAGTTTTCTAATAATAATATTAATTCTTCTAATATTTTAGCCTCGTCTTTCTTAGTTAATTATAATTAATATTTATATATTAATTTCGAGCCTACCGAATCTTTACTCTAAGATCTTACTATTTAAATCTATATTTATTTAATTACTATTAATGAATTCGCGACGTAAATAGAAATTTTAAATAACTATTTTTATAATAAAATATTTATAGTCTAAACTATCTTTAAATCCTCGGCTAATTAACGAAAATACTTATATCCAATATATTTAATAAACGACTAAATATAGTTAAATATTAAGAATTTAAATATTATATACTTTTTAGTTAAACTCGATAATTATAATATCGGCCCCTTCCGAGTTTTTAAGATTTTCGATAATTCTTTTATAGTTTAATTAGATTTTTTATATTCTATAAAAATTTACCCCGTCTTCTACGCTAGTCTATTATAATTAATAATTAATAACTCTCTACCTAAATAAATCTAGTTTATCCGAGAATTTATAATTACCGAAGATACGTCGGTAAAACGAAAAGTGGCTCGATCGTGGCTCAGGGCGCTCGACGGGCGCCCCGGGAGCCTTAAACGCGATACCTATCTACCGACTCGAGGTACGCCCGAGGCATGCAGCTAAAGGGCCTAGGGCCACTCGGGCGCATACCGAGCAAGCCTAAAACGGCTACTAATGGGCGCTAAATTAGGGGTGCGCCACCAACTTTGACCCCCGTCCATGGCCCCTGTTCATGGCCATGGCCCTATTCCATTCATGGCCATGGCCCCATTCCATTCATGGCCATGGCGCATTCCATTCATGGCCATGGTCCTGTCGCTGTCGCACCCCTATAACTGTCACTGTCGCACCCCTAAACCCCTGGCGCATGCCCTGGCGCATGGCCTGCGCACACCCCCGCGAGGATTTCGCCTGAATCGATCGATTCCGGGCATCAAAATTTGCTAGCGTTGGGGGTCGTTCCGGGGGCTCGCTGCCGTCGATAGGGGCGATCATGGAATATCAAGATTTTTGAAAATTTTAGGTGGTAAATCATATGATTTTCTAAGGTTAGGGCCCTTGAAGCTCCGGGCTTAAATTACGCTCGTAGGGAGCCCGACGCTTATCTTATAACGGCCTCGGGCGCCCGTCGAGCGCCCGTCGAGCGATTTAACGCTCGAACTCGACGGGCGCTCGGGGCCGCTCGGGCACCCCGAGCCTACCTTAGGCGCCCGAGGCAGCTTGCCTAGTGGCCCCGAGCCGCTGGAGCCGGTTTTCGATTTGCCGACGTAATTAATATAAATAGTATATTAACGGTATTTTAAATTCTAAATATAATCGCCGTTATAGTCTACTTTTATTAAAATATTATATTAATTAAGAAGGCTACGTTATTATATAGAAACTCTTTTAATACTTTACCCGTTATTAATAATTTATTAATAAATATTATATCTCGAATCCTAGCGCCGCTAGCCTCTATAAATTATATATATTATTTAGAGGTATTAATATAAGGAATCTCTATTATTATCGTTTTAATCCGATTTTTAAAAAGTTAACCCCCGTCTATACTTTAGTTTATTCTTTATCCGCCGTTATTACCTCGGTTATTATTCTATATCGGCTTCGACCGATACTTTATATTATTAAGTAAATAGATAATACTCTATAATCTAGCCCCGCCGTTATTATTTATAGATAATAACGCTAACGCCTAGTCTTATTCGTATATTATTATTTATTCCCCGTTTTATCCTTTATCCGTTATTATCGCTATAATTAAGCGTTCCGTATTAGTCTTAACTAATACTTCGTATAACTATATCGATAAATAGTATACTTTATTTTACTTCGTTATTTATCTCGTAGGAGCTCGACCTTAAAGAGGGGGTTATTATTATAATATAGTTTTATTTATTTTAACCTAGCTTAATTTATCTTAAATTTAATTTAAATTTAAACTAGTTTCTTATTTCTATTTTAATATAATCGGGATAGGAAATAAATAAATACTTTATATACTAGTTTTTATTTAGATAGTAGCTAGCCCTACCTTAACTTTCGTTTTTTATCTTTTATCTTAATTTATTTTTATATTATAGTTAGGTTATAGTTTAATAAACCTAGTCTATTATTTAATAAATATCTAGATACTAATCCCGTCCCTTAATAATTTTATCTTCTATTAATTATTATCGTTAAATTTAAATATTCTATATTAACCTCGATTAATACTTCGTATAATTATATTAATAAATAATATACTTTATTTTACCTCGTTATTTATCTCGTAGGAACTCGGCTTTAAAGAGAAGTTATTATTATAATATAATTTTATTTTAATTAATTAATTAACTTTATTTTAAATCTAATTTAAATTTAAATTTATTTTATTTTATCTTAAATTTAATTTAGATTTAAGAAGTTATTATATTTTTATTTTAATATAATTTAAATAAGAAATAAATAGTACTTTATATACTAGTTTTTATTTAGATAGTAATTAACTCTACTCTAACTTTTATTCTTTATCTTTTATCTTAGTCTACTCCTATATTATAATTAAATTATAGTTTAATAAACTTGGTTTTAACTTTAATAAATATTTAGATATTTATCTCGTTCTTTAATATTTCTTAAACTTTATAAATTCTATAAAAATAAAGTTATTTAGAGAAGATAAAATATAATAGAAATTACTTTAAAAATAAAAAGAGATAGAGAGAGTCTAAAAATAAATCTAAAAAAAAGCGTAGGAGGAGGAATACTTTTAGAAAATTAAAGAATAATTAATTAATTTCGGACTACTAGATAATAGAATATTTAGAATAATATATTAATAATAAATGAGATAAATATAACTACGATAATATCTAGCGCGTATATTATTAGAATTAATAATTCACGATATTATTAAAATAATAAAAATATATTAAGTACTTTATTTTCGATTAAATAACTTCGAGATTATAAACTCTATTACTAGGTAATATATTTTTAAATATATTTTATATTCCTAGTTTACGCTAGTAACGCGTAAAGTAAATAATAAATAATTTATAATACCTAGAAATATATATTTATATTATAAATATTTAAACCGGTATAGAATTATTAAAAGAAATATTAAAAGGAATTCTAGAGTTATTAATCTTCAATTTTAATATTTTATTAATATTTTATTAATACTTTATTTAATTTTTATTTATAGTTTATTCGAAATTTATTTTCTAATTTCTTATTCTACTCGATATTCTATTAATAAAGTATCCGTAAAGTTTATATTATTTATACTATTTAAAAAGATAGAGTATTATATTTAATAAATTATTAATATTTAATTTTATAAAAAAGAATTATTTATAAAGATAGAATATTAATAAATAAGTTTATATAAAATTTTATCTATCTAAATTAGTATTTATACTTGAATATCTATTACTTTTAATACAAGATTCTATAGAATAGGGCGGTTACGCTCTAATATAATATATAGTTTATTCTATTATATACTATTCGAAAAGTTTATCTATAGTTAATAACTAACGCAATTTCAAATAATAAAGTAGTCGCTTTAAATTATTAAAGTACGGAGATTAATACTAAAAGTCATAGTAAGCGCTAAAGATAATAGTAGTTTAATAAATATCTAGCCCTTATAAAAGTTACCTAGATAATTAATTTACTACGCCTTTTATAACTCTTTCGGGAAGTATTTAAAAGAAATTTAAATTCTAGAGTCTAACTACTAAAGAGATAGAGAGTATACTTTAGATATATACCTAAATAGGCCCTTATAATAGATTATCCGAATTACTAGTCCGAGGTACTTATACTTTAATAATATAGAGACTCTTTAAGGGACTACTAGTATTTAGAGCTAGAGTAAATTTCCACGCTAACTAGGACTTTTAATATTAATCTCCGTACGGAGGTTAATATTAAAAGTCCTAGTAAATATTAAAAATAATAGTAACTTAATAATTATCTAACCCCGATAAAGATTATTTAAATAATTAATATACTACGCCCCCCGTAACTCTTTTATAAAATATTTAAAAGAAGCCTAAGAATCGAGTTTTAAAATTTAAATATTAAAGAGATAAGAGATTTATTTTAAATATATATTTAGGTATACCCGTAGAGTAAACTATTTAAATTATAAATCTAGGTTATTTCTAGCCTAAAGATATAAAGATTCTTTAAAGGGCTATTAATATTTAGGGCTAAAATAGATTTCTATATTAACTAGGACTTTTAGCGTTAATCTCTATATAGAGAATAATATTAAAAGTCCTAGTAAATATTAAATAATATAGTGGCTTAGTATATAAATAGCCCCTATAAAGGTTATCTAGATAATTAATATACTACGCCCTATGTAAATTTCTCGGGGAGTACGAGAGGGAAGCTTAAAAATCTAGTTTTAAAATCCGCGCGCCTAAGAGATAAAGAGTATACTTTAGATAATTTTTTAAATAAATCTCTAAAGTAACCCCTCGGAATTACTAATTATAGGTATTTATTTTTAAAAGATACTAGGACTCTTTAAATAGTTACTAGCGCTTAGAGTTAAAGTAAATTTATATATTAATTAAGACTTTTAATATTATCCTCCGTACGGAGATTAACGCTAAAAGTTTTAATTAATATAGAAATTAGTCTTAACCCTAAAACTTAATATTCTTTTAAAGAATCTTTATATTTTTAAATTAGAAATAATTTAGATTTATAATCTATATAGTTTACTCTATAAGTATATTTAAATATATATCTAGAGTAAATCTTTTATCTCTTTAATATTTAAATCTTAAAACTCGATTTTTAAACTTCTTTTAAATACTTTATAAAAGGGTTACGGGGGGCGTAGTATACTAATTATCTAGGTAATCTTTATCGGGGCCAGATATTTGCCAAGCCACTATTATCCTTAGCGCTTGCCAGGACTTTTGGCGTCAACCTCCGTACCGAGGCTTGGAACGTTTGCCCGGATCAACCGTCGGACCGAACGTCCGAGGGGTCTAGGATCTGATTTCGAAGTTATCGACGCCAACAACACACCCACATCTCCTACTCTTCATGCGGTCAATCCACCATGATGACCTCGAACTTAGGAGTGAATGAGAAATTGGCGCTCATCAAAGAAAATCTCACCGAAATTCTCAATCCGGAGGTGATTGAGCGCGTCTTGGCCGAAGGGCGCAACCCGAGGATCTACTGGGGTGGGCGCAGATGTTCCTCTTCACAAATCTCCTCATTTTGCAGCTGGAAAGTGGTTAAAGGAAGACACTAACGCTTTTGTCTATTGACAGGAACCTCACCAACAGGACGGCCCCATGCCGGCTGCAAGTCCCTCAATCCAACAGCGCCGACGCCATTTTGGTTCCTAACGACTCCCAGACTTTGTCCCAGCCATAAAACTGGCGCAGCTCGTGGCAGCCGGCTGCGATGTCGTCGTGCTGATCGCAGACATTCATGGGTTTCTCGACAATCTCAAGGCACCAATCAATTTGGTGGAGCAGAGAGCAAAATTTTACAAGTCTATCATTTCGTCGATTCTCAAATCAGTTGGTGTATCCACTGAGTTGGGAAATCTTAGCTTTGTTCTAGGCAGTTCTTACCAAAAGAGTGCTGAATACGCTATGGATGTTTATAAGCTCTGCTCTCTCGTTTCGGAACATGATGCCAAACGGGCTGGCGCCGAAATTGTCAAGCAATCAGATAATGCTCCGCTGAGCGGTCTTCTCTATCCCATTCTCCAATGTTTGGACGAACAATATTTGGATTGTGACGCACAATTTGGGGGTGTGTCCTGCTCCTCGCATCTTGACTACGATCTTGACTAAGTTGGATCAGGCCTTGATCAGCGGAAGTTGTTTATCGCTGCAAAGGATTGGTTGCCCAAGATTGGATACAGAGAGGTGCGTCCACAAATACTTCGGCTCTTATGTCCAACAGCTACTCAGAACTTACGTATCCGTAGCGTGCCCATCTCATCAATCCTATGGTCCCAGGGCTACACGGTGGAAAGTAGGGCAGCACGATCCACTCATTAAATTACTCTAACTCGCGGAGTAGGATGTCTTCGAGTGATCCAGACAGTAAAATCGATCTTCTCGATCCCCCAGAAGTTGTCACCAAGAAGATCCGCAAAGCAGTAGCTGCACCGCGAATTGTTGAAGAGAACGGTGTTTTGGCATTCGTGGAATTCGTTCTGCTTCCGGCTGCCGCCTTGAAGGGCCGTCGGGAGTTCCGCGTTGATCGCGACAGAGATGGCTTAGAACCGCTGATCTACACGAGCATTGACCAGATACATAAGGATTATAAGGATGACATCGTATGCCTAATGAGCTAGCTCCTCACGTTTCGTAATTTGATACTAACTGTTTTCTAGCTTTCGCCTCAGATCCTGAAACCGGCCGTGGCGACGGCTCTGAATAAGCTCATGGCACCTATTCAGGAGGCTTACCAAGCTTCTACCGAATGGCAGGAAGTAACGTTGAAAGCATACCCGCCAGCTGAGAAGATGGTGAAGAAAGTCAAGAATAAAGGCACTCGATACCCTGGATCAAAGGACGGCGAAGCACCCGAGCCTCAGAATCAAGCATAAATAAACTACTAGAATTTGGAATTGAACTTGTCTGATTCCCATCATGGCCTCGATCCTAGTCACTGACATACTCCATGAACTCATCGGGTTGATTCTCTGATTCGCAGTCCTCCGTGTTATCACTCTCATCCCAACTATTTGACTCCGAATCCCAGATCTCATCGGCTGTGTCATCGACTTCTGTCTCCAGCATATCTTGTTCATCAAGCTCCCCAGCAAGCCGTCGTCCTCAATATCAACCCACTCAGTTGGCTCGTCTTGTATCTCGGCGCTGAATTCGCCAGGCGAAGCGTGTAGGTTTTCCATCCTCCCTTCTGAACGAATTGGACGAAAGTATGACCCCAGCTTTCCTGGGATTGGGGTGTTTCTGACCTTGTTGAAGGAATATTTGATAAGGCGTATTGTCATACTCAAGTCTAAACCTGCATGGTGCCATTCCTCGGAAAGACCTGGGTCCTCTGGGAACATCAATCGATGCAGACGACCTAACGACAGAGGAATCCCACAGCCCTCTGCACCCAACCAATGCTTAAGTGTGGCCCACCACGCTAGAGGGCGTTCTGGCCACTTTCGCTTAGGAGGTCACAAGTCATCCCTGCCAGCTTTCCGCAGACCATACTTGAGACATTGGTAATCACCATTGGTTCTTCCCCATTCGAGAAAGACTTTCAATTTGCCATGTCTCTATGCGATAGTTAGGAGCTCGGACCATCAAAAGACTCATTTAGTGTTGCCGAACTGTGTGTACTTGTCGATTATGTCGCCAATATTCCTCCACGAGAGACCCGCAGTCTGGTTATGGCTAGCTGGGCGATAGTATTTAATCACCTGCGAGTTCCACAAGCGTTGGCGTATTCGATTTGATTTGACACTTGTGTGTGTCTTTAAGTGACCGCAAGTGAAAGTTGCCTTTTTCGCAAAGCTCCAATATCGAAATACCGTGGTTCATCGATCTCGGTGGAACAATCCAGTCCCCTCGCGCATTCGCAAGTGCGATCTCGAAGATAGCTTCATGCTTCATGGCGCCGAGGAGGTATGTATTGTAATCAAAGTCCACAGCAACTGTCGTAAAAGGGTTGTCTGTCCAAGCACTCAAGACGCGTTCGATGGATGGGGTTCGAGGGAAGTAGGTTTTATGGTCAAGAAGTTTCCCAGAAACCAAGCGTTGTGGGTTTACCTCACTTTGAATCTTGAGATCGTGCTTGTATCGTCGCCAGCCCAAGCTCAGCTTTAGGCATTCTGGTGCTATAACCTTTCCTGGCCCTCCAGCAAGCTGGGACCGTCGATACTGGGTTCTAACACCGCAGTTTGCCAGGTTTTCCTTGTAAGCCAGATTCGTTCGGTAGTCTCGAATGGCAGATGCAGCACATGAGATACTCACATCTAGACTCATGCTCACGATACTGCTCCAAAGGAATCTTTCTGCCGCAGGCCGCACACATGGGTGCGGCGCAAACGTGCGCGGTAAGATCGTCTTTGTGCAACCTGGATCTACATCTGTTGCAGCAGATGAATTGACACGTGCGTCGATGATGCTCCGCATCTAGTGTTGCAATCTTATTACGGAAACAACGGTGGCATCGGCGGTAAGAGCAGGACTGGATATGATAGCTGAACTCATCAATTCGTACAGTTATATTACAAGCAGTGCAACGCTTGAACCGTAGACAAGTGCTGAGGTGAGCGGCAGCATGTTGTACTGGAATACGTGATTTCGCACAGCGTCCGCATTGGTAGAAGGCGCAGGTCTTGAGGTGGCCATCGAAATTCGCTGTAGGTGGAATACGTTTCGAACAAGGCTTGCAACCTTTGAACTGGCAAATGCTGACATGTGCGTCCAGCTCATATTGGTGATTTGGATGGACTTGCCGCAGGCAGTGCAACGCTTAAATTGACAGGCGTGGATATGGGCCTCCCACTTTTCTACTGGTGTCCTCGCTTTTCTGCATTTCTCGCATTTCCGAAACTTCTGCCTGCATTCATACTTGTGCTTTTGAATGTGAGACTCTGGGAGCCATTGTTGACAGCCGGTACATTTCTGGGTCTTCTGACAACCTTTAAAATGCTCGGCGAGCCGCTCTTGGAGAAACCTCTGTTTGCACTTGGAACTAGAAGCCACCTGAGCGGAAGGGCGAATAACTTCCTTTGGCAGCTTCGGACATTTTGAAAGATGACCTTGCAACCATACAAGACGATGAACCATCTCGTGATTGCAATAGAGACATCGGGCTCGCGGCTCTCTGAAGCGGTGGTCGCCGAAGAAAGCAAACTGCTTGAGGATGTCTTCGGCTCCAACCCTTGGTTTTCGGCCCTTAATTGGTCCAAATTGGAGAGGACTGAACGATGGCGGGTCGAACAATTCCCATTGGTATTCGAAGACACTTTGCAAGATGCCTTTCAATATGCCCAAGGCAATGAGATAACTCTTGGCTGCAATACAGACACCGGGCTCGCGGACCCTTGAAGTTTTGATCGCGGAAGAAAGTATTTATACCTAGGTAATACTAGTATAAATAACATATATTAGAAATTTGAACCCCGTTGCGAGAGCGGTTAGACCAAAAACTTATCCCGAAATAATTAAGTATCTAAAATCGACTATTTATAATTTAATAAATTACCGAGGGTATTTATTAAAATAGTAGAAAAATACTTAATTATTCTATAAAACTATAAAAATACGCAAGACTATATACTATAGAGAATCTATATCTAGATTCTAGATTATATAATTAAATTACGTAAAATATAAAGCCTTAATATATTTCAATACTTTTACTCGAATATGATTATTATAAAAAGATAAATATTAAATAGTTAATATAAATAATTCTTACGTAAAATAATTACTAGGTAATTATAATAACTAAGTTTTATATAAATTAACACCGGGTATTTATAATAAATAACTTTTAAATAATAAAAATTATATTTTTTATATTAAATATTACTAGTTTTAATAAAACGCGGTTATTTAAAACCTTTATTTAATATATAATATATATATATTTTTTAAATTAAAATTTATTTATATAAATTATATAAAGCGAATAAAATATTAGAAATAAATTATTATAATTAAACGAGATATAAATAAGTCTCGATAATTATATTACGAGAAATATTATTATAAAAAGTAATTATAAAAGTTAATTATATATACGAATAAAATTTTAAAATATTAATTTCCGAGTAATATAAGTGAATTTTTAAAGATATTAATTTTGAGAATTTTAAAATAAAAACTTTAAATATTTAAAGAATAATTAAATTTAAAAAATAATATAAAGAATATAATAAATTAACTCCGAGAGTATATAATCGTTTTTATTATATTATAGATTATTTACTTTATATTATACTTGATTAAAAATAAATTAAATTAAAAGTAGAAACTACTTAAAATATAATTAATCGATATATTAATTTATATTAATTTTATAATTATAAATAATAATATATCTATCGTATTCTTTTAAATTAATAAAGATAATAATACTCTAATAATATTATATATTTATAAACTAGGTACTTTTATCGATTTATAATTCAATTTAGGTAGTAAAGAAAATTAAATGATTAATAATATAAAATATATTATTTATTAATAGGACTCTATCTAGATTACTAAACCTCGAGTTAATATTTAATATAGAGTTTTAATATAAACTCGTAGATAATTTTCTAATAAAGTTAATAATATTTAAAGTATATTAATATTTACTCTTCAAATTTATCGATATAACCTCGACGTAGATTTTAGGCTCGTAAAGTTTATTATTAAATATTTAAAAAATAAGATAAATAAATTAAATAAATCTAACGAGAATAATTCTTAATATACTAATAAATCGAGATTAAAATAATATTTAACAACCCGGTTAATTAGTTCGATATATATAATTATAATTATAGAGTCGCTAGTAAATATATTATTAAAAGAGAGAGTATTAAAGAGAGTATTAAAAAGGATTAAAAAAAATAGAAAAAAACAGAGTTTAAAAACTATTAAAAAAGAACGGATTTAATATATATTAATAAATCTAAAAAGTAAATATTAGTATACTCTAAATATTATTAATTTTATTAGAAAATTATCTACTAGTTTACGTTAAAACTTTATATTAAATATCGACCCGAGGTTTAGTAGAGTTAGTAGATCGAGGGTCTAGACATAATCCTATAAATAAATAGTATCTATTATTAATAAATTTAGTAGGTTTAGTAATTCGATAAATTATCAATAATTTTAATATTAGACGAATAAACTTATTATATACTTTATAATATACGTAATTATATACGTAATAGTATAGGTTATAATATAAATTATAATATACCTTATAATATATATAATAACGTACGTAATTTACGTATATTTTTAAATAATATATAAATAATATACGTAAAAGTATTTTAAATAATATATAATATATACTCTTTATAATAATCGTTAAGATATTAAACGAAAGCCCCTATAATATATACTATAATAAAATATAATATAGTATTTATATATATATATTCTTTCTAAATATATTTAAATAATATTCTTTATTAGTAAAGTAATAAACTAGTATTCTATTAAAAAAGATAGAAAAGACGCGTAGATTTATTTAGTTTATATACTAGCCCTAGAGATCGATTTAATACCTACTTTCGTTTAAAGTTACTAAATACGCGTTTAGTACCTCGACTTATTTTGAATAATTTTAAATAAGTCGGAATAAATTAATCTAAATAATATCGGTAAATAATTAGATATATATAATTATAAGTAAATTATATAGTTTATAATACCGCGCTAACTTCGAGGTAATTACGTATATATATAATTTTCGTGAATTAATATAATTTAAAATCTAGATTAAATTAACGTACTTATAATACTTTATATAATTTTAGCGAACAACCCGATACTAGTAAAAAATCAAGGATTTAAAATCTTAAATCCGAAGTTACTATTTTTAGGTTTTTCATTAAAAAAAATTTTTTTTTTAAAAATATTCTCTTTTCGTTATTTTTCCGCCTAAAGTTAATAAAATACGTATTTAATACCTCGACTCTTCTTATATAAACTCCCGCTTTATCGATATCGCGAGAATTTTGATTTATACTTATTATTCCGAGTTTAATAAGTCGCTAGCGTTAATAATTATTACTAGAAATTATTATTATTAATAACGATAATTATAGAACTTTATTTAATTTAACTTTATAATAAAACTAAGTTATTATTAATATATTAACGATATATATAATTTATTAAAGTTATTATTCTTATCAAAATTAATCCGGAGTTATTAAATTTATTAATAAGATATTATTTAGATCTCTAATTTATTAAACTTATTAAGAAAATATTAATAATTTTATTCGTAAATTAAATTTACTAATAATATTTTACTAATAATATTCTACTAATAATTAAAGTTAAAAAACCGATTAAGAAGATATTAGTAATCTTATTTATAAATTAAACTTATTAATAACGTTTTATTAATAATATTTATTAAGAGAAGTTATTAATAAGATATTACTAGCTCTTTTCGCGCGGGTAGTAAATCGATTTTTAATAAGAGTTTTTGAGATTTATCGATATAAATACTTTATTATCTTAAATAATATTAATAATAATAGATTCGTTCTATTTCTTCGTTAGATATATATATTATTAATATTTAATAAAGAAATTAAAATTTAATACTTTATTATTATATCTATATTTATATTTCGAGTACTTTTCTTTAATATAAAAAAATTTAAATAAATTATTTTCTTTATAATTAGATTTTATAAATAAAATATATAATTTCCTTTATAGTTTTTAAAAAAATACCGCGTACTTTTATCGAGAAACTTCTTTTATTTCCGATTTATAATTTAAATTATTAAATTAATAATATATAAATAATAGAGATTAGAGTATTATTATACTATATTAAAACTAGATTTTAATAAATAGGACTCGGGCCAAAGGCCGCGTATACGATATATAATCTTTGTATTAACTTTATTAATTAATAATATAATCGACAAACTATTAATATTATAGTTAAATATATTATTATATAATTAACTAGTTACTTCTAGCTCTTAAAACTCTTTAGAGATCAATTCTTTTATCGAGTAATAAAGATCTTTACTAAGTTTATATATTTTTATTATATTATTATATATACCTTAAATTGTATAATTTAATAATTCTAATCTTTTTAAATCTTTTTAAATAAAAATCCGTTAAAGATATAAAGATAAACTAAATATATTAATAATATAGACTCCGCGAACGAGTTTAGGAACCCTATTATTAGAACTAAATTAAATAATATAGAATACTACCGAGGAATCCTTTGAAAATATATAGCGCTTTTAATTATTAAATATTAAAACGAGTAACTAAAACGCGAAATCTAAAATTTTTCTCGCGATATTAAAGATAAATAATTACTAGTTATATTGTTTATTATTATATTTAAAGATTTAACCCCGATAGTATCCGAAAGTAATTCAACGGTCGGTTATAATTAATACGATTTTATAATATAATAAAGGAATCTATATTTAATAAATTTAGGGACTTTTATAAAAAAAACGTATAAGATTACTACGATTAAATTTATAATATAACTATATAACTTTCTAATAAATAATAAGAAGATTTTATAAATAATATTTATATTAAAAAGCTATATTAAAGATATTTAAAATAATTATAAAAATAATTACCTAGCGGAGAGTCTTAATTAAGATATATTTTTTAATTTCCTTTTTAATTATATTAAAAATCTAATAAACCGATAACTAGATATAGATATATAATATTAATATATCAATTAAAGGCTAAACTAGACGGTACGAGAATTCGAAATATATTTTAATTAATTAAAAACCTAGTTACCCCTTTATAATAAAGAGTAATTAATTATTTATTTATTAATATACCTACGCGACGATATTATATAATAAATTAATCGACTTTCGTTCTTTTTTATTATATATATTAAATTTATAATATTTTCGGCCCGATTTAAATATAACCTAATAAAGAATAAGAAGAAATACAAGAGTAATAATTAAAATAACTATTCGAGGTCTCGTAAAAAGTTAATGAAAATAATTATGAAAATAAAGATAAATCTAATATAAATAATAAAAAATAAGACTTATTAAAACTTAAAAGCGTAGATAAATTATCTACGTTTTATGAATATAATCTAAATAAATTTAAATATTATAATTATAAAGAATATAAATATATATTCTTTAATATATTTAAGAAGAAGTCTAGAATAATCGACTATATAAATAATTATAAAATTACGGGAAATAACGAACCTTTACGAAAATCTTCGTCTTAAAGAGATAATAAAAAGTAATTATTTCGCGGAGTATATATATTAATTATTATATACTTCTTAATTTAAAAGATATTAAATTTATAAAGTATATAATTATAAACGATATAAATCCTAGAGTAGAGATAAATATTATTAATAAAAACTCTATAAAGTAATATAACTTTAAATATATATAACTAACGCGCCGCTTTTAAATCCGATAATAAATAAATAAGTAGTTTATTATTATAATATATATTATATAAATTATTATTCTACTAATTTATAAGGACGTTCTAAAATATATAATAATATTTTCTATATTATTAATAAAAAGGGATTATTTATTACTTTAAATATACTAGCCCTAAAAAAGGAAAGAATTTAATTAAATCTTAATATTAATTAAATCTTAATATTAATTAAATCTTAATATTAATTAAATCTTAATATTAATTAAATCTTAATATTAATTAAATCTTAATATTAATTAATTAATTAATTAATTAATTTATACGCTTATTTAAATAAAACTACTTCGCTTATAAGGGAGTTCTATAGAATACGTATAATACCCGATAGAAATCTTAATATTATTAAAGATATATTTAGTTTAAAAAAATCTAAAGATTTCGTTAAATCTTTAAAAACTAAATTAGTAGTTTATATATTAATATATATAAATATAAACCTATTTAACTCGAAATAAAATAATAACTAAATAACTAAATATTAAGATAACGCGGTAGTAAATATAATATCTATTAATTATAATACCGGTGTATTATTAATATTCCTAAAATAATTTAGTAATTTTATTAATTTTTTTTTAAATATAAAAATAGGCTAGTTACTTTCGTATAAAAATAACGATTATATTATTAAGACCGAAGAGGATCTACTTTATAAACCTCTTTATAATTTATTTAATATTAAATTAATAGAATTAAGAATATATTTAGATAATATCTTAATAAAGGGTTGGATTAAATATTTTATAAATTTAATAAAGGCCCCTATTCTTTTCGTTCCTAAAAAGAACGGCGGTTTATAATTATATATCGATTATCGAGGTTTAAATAAAGTTATTATTAAGAATTATTATTCTTTATTATTAATTAGTAAAATATTAAATCGTTTATATAAAATTCTCGTCTTTATTAAACTTAATTTAAAAGATATTTATTATTATATTAAAATTAAAATAAGCGATAGATAGAAAATAATATTCCGTATATAATACGACTATTTTAAATATATAGTAATATTTTTTAGATTAACGAATATACTTATTATCTTTTAAATTTATATTAATAAATTATTAATAAGAATAATAAATATATTCTATATAATATATTTAAACTATATTCTAAAAGATTTAAATTTAAAAGAGGAGTATATAAATTATATATAATAAATATTAGAGTATTTATTAAAACATTCTTTATTTACGAGTTTAAAGAAATATAACTTTTTTATTTAATTAATTAAATTTCTAGGCTTTATTATAAATATCGAAAGTATATTAATAAATAAATATAAAATTAAGACTATTTAATCCTAATCAAAACTGAAATCTTATTATAATATTTAGATTTTCCTTAACTTTATTAATTTTTATTATCAATTTATTTATTAATATTTATAAATAATAGGGCCTTTAATAGGTTTATTAAAGAGAAATTAAAATAATAAAAAGTTTAGGTCTTTTATATAATTAAAAAAGACTAAATATACGTTTTATATATTACGAGATATTTTCTTTCAAATATTAATATTAATATATTTTAACCTAAAATTACGAATTCGAGTTAAAATAAATATTATTAAGTTTATTAAATTTATAATACTCTTAGAGTTATAATACTATATAAAGTTATATTTTATTATATTTTAATCGCGTAAAATATAAGGTCTAAAAGAAAGATATAAGATTTATAATAAAAAGCTCTTTATAATCGTCGCGATATTAAATAATAACGATATTACTTCACAAATAATTAATATAAAATTAAAGTCTTAATAATTTGTAATAGTTTAAAGAGATTTATAAATATTAAATAATTTAATAACTATTAAATAAGATAAATTATAAGGTTTTCGTCTATTTATTTTACTATTATATATCGCTTTAATAAAAATAATCTAGCCGATAATTTATTACAATATTTAAATTATAAAGATTAAAATAATTTATTATATTAAATATTATTTATATTATAATAGTAGTTATTAAATTTAAGAAAAGTTAATTCTAATTATATTATTATTCTAATACGAAATATATTTATAAATTAAAAGATTAAGAAATAAATAATAATTAGTTTATAATTAACTAATTAACTATAGATATATTATAATATCGATAAATCTTAAAAGTAAATATTAGTATATTCTAAACGTTATTAATTTTATTAGAAAGTCGTCTACGGGTTTATATTGAAACTTTATATTAAATACCGACTCGAGGTTTAGTAGGATTAGTAAATCGGGGGTCCGGGTAGAGTTCTATTAATAAATAATATTTACTATTAATAGATTCAGTAGGTTTAGTAACTTAATAATTTATTAATAATTTAATTATTAGATAAATAACCCCGTTATATACCCTATAGTATACGTATTTATATATATTATAGTATAGGTTATAGTATAGGCTATAGTAAACCCTATAGTATACGTAATAATATACGTAATTTACGTATACTATTAAATAGTATACGAATAGTATACGTAAAGGTATTTTAAATAGTATATAATATATACCCCCCGTAGTAGTCTTTAAAACATTAGACGAAAGCCCTTTATAATATATTTAATTATAGTATACACTAAAGTATACACTATAATATACGATATAATATAGTATTTATATATATATACTCCCCGGATATACCCGGGTAACGCCCTCGCGAGAATTTTCGTTATAGTTTATTATTCCGGGCCCGGTAGATCGCTAGCGTTAATAGTTATTACTAAGAGTCGCTATTATTAATAACGACGATTATAGAACTTTATTTATTTTAGTTCTATAATAGGGCTAAGTTACTTTTAATATATTAATTATATATACGAGTTACTAAAATTATAAAAATTATTAATCCTATTAAAATTAATTTAGAGTTATTAATAGGACGTTACTATCACGGGGTGGACTTTGGTAGGAGTATTACTATAGATATCTATTAAGACGGCGGGCTAAGCCCTACCGCTAGCCCTATCGGGACTAGGGTGACTCTAGGATTCTAGTATATTAGGGCCAAATCCTCTATAGAATAATCAATATCTTTTATACTATATACTATTATATTAACCCCTTATTAAATGATAGTAATGGCTATACTAACGTAGAACTATACCTCTTCTATATTAATAAGAACGATTATACTAGTTATAAGTAGTAAAACAACCCCTAAAACGGCCAATATACTCCCTATTAACTACTATATTCAAAATAACTTACTCCGTATCGACAGCGAGCCTTACCTACGTTATACTTATTTAGCGCTTCCGTACCGTACCCTACTACCTTAAATAAGTACTTTTAAACTCTTTATTAAGTTATTAAAGTAGCTTATTCAATACCCTTTTTATTTAGGGTATTTATAGTAAATACTAAACTAAATATTTAGAACGTCCCTTTATTTATTTCTCTTTTATTAATATAGTTATTTATCTTAGTAAGCTACCTATTAGGTAAACGTTTAACCTAGTAAATATATTATTAACTATATCTCTTACGCTTCCGCTATAGAAAAAAGAATACTAGAATACTAGTTTTTTAATACTACTTTTATTATTCGCCTAGTGTTACTACTTTTAGTATTTATTATTAATTATCACTTTGGTTATTACTTTAGAAGAAGTTTAGCTAAGCTTTACTACGGTTGATTTTACTTTCTATTTATAAGAATTCCTATTATTAAGTAAATATATCCTAAAATAGGTAAAAGTTACTTTTAATATTAGACGAGTAGTTACCTAGATAATTATACGGTCTCTTTATCCTCCTATTAAAATACCCCTTTAATATTTATTAAGGAGGGGTCGGAAAGCGAAGTAATTTAATAATAACCTTTCGGAGTATACTAAATTTAAATAGCCTATTATATAACTACCCTAGGTTATGGATAAGATATTTATAATACCGCTTATCGGTACCTTCCGAAGGGATATTAAAGAGCTACGTTAACGCCTATAAAAGGAGTAATCTTTAGAGGACGAATTTAAAGATAAAAAAACTATAACTTCTCCCGAGCCTAAATAACTTATTATAGATTCCGAATAAGTAATATAATTTATAGAATCGTTAGAAATTCAGGCCTTTATTATTAGGTTAGTAGTTAGGATAAAGGAAGGCCCGGTAGGACCTTAAGGCTTATTAAAAGTAAATGACTTAATTAGTTAAAACGGTACTAGTATTAGGGTAAGCGCCTAGAATAAGCTAAAACTCGAAGAGATTAAATTCTTCGATCTTAAAGGCGATAAGAAAGATAACCTATTTACCTTAAAAAGGTATATTATATATAAGAACGTTTTCGACTTTAAAGATCGCGTTAACGATATAATTAAATAGTACGGCGAAGAGGAGGTATAAAAGTTTCTATCTTTATATTTTAAGGGAGCAGCCTTTAAATAGTTCTCGAATAAACTAAATACTAATATTAAGGCGTTAATACGTACCTTCGCTAGCCCTAAATAAATAGGTCGTTTTATTAAGTGATTTAAAATAAAGACGCCAGAAGCTATACGTAAACTTCGTTTTAATAAATATAAATTCGTTTAGGTATATACTAGTAAAACGCCTAGATAGTATATAAATAAGATATTTAATCTAACTAGGGCCGCCGATATTCCTAGCGTATATTAATAAATATTTATAATCTACGACTATATTAGTTTTAATTTCAAGCCTTTTATTAATCCGCCTAAGCCTAATATCCTACTAGATAAATTCCTTAATTTATTTAATACTAAGGAAGAAGTTTGGCTAGGAATAATATAAAATAATAGGACGACTAGGCCTCTACCGCCTCTTAAGCTAGAGGGTTTATAGTAAGGCTAGTAGAATTATTAATAACCTAACCGGTTCCGCCTATAGTAGAACTAGTTACCTTAGGCTACTTTTTATTAATTTACTAATCCGGCCTATTAGAATATATTAAATATCCCTTAAACGTAGTAGTAGCCTCGTTAAATTTAACCGCCACCTACTTAGTTATAGATTATTAGTAGTAGTACTAGAAACGTATCTTTCCCTCTTAGAAATAGAAATCGTCCTAATTATTAACCGCGCCAAGAAAACCGCGGGCCCATAACCGGTAGTTATAATCTTAATTATTTCGGGCAACAGTAAGTACCCCCTAGGCGTATAATTATTTATTATAAAACCGAGGTATAAGAGGACCGCTCTTAAGAAGACGGTACTATAGAGTTATAAATAGAAGAATAATCCACGCCTAACGTTAATTACGTTAATAAATAGAGCCAGGATTAATAATAAAAGGATTACTATAATAAATAAAACGAAATAGCCGGTTATTAAATAACTATTATCGATTCGCCTAAATAAATCGAGTACCGTATCTATAAAAAGTTATTCTCTTCTAAAAACGTACTATATACATACTTTAGAAGTTAAGGTTTAGGTAGGAACCCTATTAAAGCCTCCTACCCTAAATATTTAATTATAAATATTATTTAGAAAAGTAAATAGCCTTTAATAATAAACGAGAATACGGAAGTCTATTATTAAGTTAAAACGAATAACGAATTACTAAAATAGAAGCCCATTATTAAATTAAACTACGACTCTTCCAAAAATACGGGAATAGGATAAGCGTTTAGGAAATACCGGTACGCCGGTATTCGGGTCGGCTTAGACCTTGGAATTAAAATAGAAAAGGGCTATAAGGATACTAGTTATAGAGTAACTATCGCCGATTATAAATTTATAGTATACTTCTTTCTAAAAGCTAGAATCCGTATTATAGTAACCCTACTCTAAGTTACCGGTATTAATACTAACCGCTATATTATTTCTAAATATATCGTTACCTCTTTATACTTCCCCGGGAAAGATAAGAGTGGTAATAAAATAATAACCGAAACCGCCCCCCTAAGGAAGTCTATATTATGGATAATCTTAAAGTAGGTATATTTATTAATATGGACGTTATGGCCCTTAAAGGGATTAATATACTAGTGTCTCGATAAATTACCCGTATCGGTAGCTGCGATATAGAGTACCCTATCGACGTCTACTTAAGAGGTATAAGTATAAACCGGCCGGTATATACTACGAAAATAAGAGTTATCCCCTTATAAGTTACGGTAATTATCGAAGTTCATAAGTTTAATCTACTAGTACGAGACTACTTCTTTAAACCGATAGATACTAACCTATACCTCTTTACCGGAATCGTTAACGATAGAATAAAATCAGTACTTATAAAGAATAAAACGGATAAATACATTAAAATCCCTAGGAATATAAAGTTAGGCCAAGTAATCGAGATTTAATTTAATAGCTATTATAGTATTACTATAAGCGATAACGACGTTCGCGAGCTCGCTATACAAAGGCCTCCTCAGGAGTATAAAGAAGCTTTTATTAAGAACGCTTTTAATAGTATAATTACTACTAGCTCTAGTTTATTACTTCTTAAATAACCTTTAGGGGGTAAAGATATAGAGAATTTAACCGGTTCCCGGCCTTTTATTTTATTAATAAAGGTAACTACTTCGGTAAAAGATAGTATCCTCTTAAACGGTATTATTATTCATAGTAAATAACCGGAGCTAGTAAAGATTATTAATTAATTCCTTATACTTTAGGTAGAAGGAGGCTTTATTAATATTCTAGAAAACGAATAAATACGTATATTACTACGCGCCGACTAGGAAGATAAAGTACCTAAAACGGTATATATTTATCCTATAAATAACGAGAGCCGGAAGATTATTAACGAAATCTTTAATAAACTATATATTTAGGGACGACTTAAATAGACGATATAAACTACTTTATTCAACTTCCTAGTCTTTATTATTTAGACTATAAGATTAGACGGTATTAAGAAGAGTCGTACTATTATTAATATTCGAGGTTTAAATACTATAGTTATAGTAGACGTCTACTATTTACCTTTATAGAATAATATAATTAGCGCCGTTAAGGGTTATTATTAAATTACCGTTATCGACGCGGCCAGTTTCTTCTATTAATAGCGTATATACTTTAAAGATAAATATAAGTTTACCGTCGTATTATACCGCGGCCAGGAGACTTTTAATATTACGGTAATAGGATTCAAGAACTCGCCTACGTATATATAACGGTAAATAGACCGGATCCTATATATCTATAAGGTATTCGCCCGAGTATATATTAATAATATTATAGTATTCTCTTAGACCCTCGAGGATTATATTTAGTACCTATATACGGTATTTTCCTTATTCGTTAAGTTTAATATTTTAATTAACCCTAAGAAGGCGTTTATCGGCTATCCGTTAATTATATTATTTAGTTAGACGATTAACTCGTTCGGGCTATTAACTTCTAAAGAAAAGTTTATAATTATTAAATAACTAACTTTCTCTTAAACGTTAGTAGTATTTAAGATGTACCTAGGAATAACTAGTTAACTAAAAGATTATATTAAAGATTATATTACTCTAGCTAGGCCTTTATAAAATAAGAAAACCGCGCTACTAAATAGAGTACCCCTTATAGGCGCTCAGCGATAAGAATATACTAAAAAGACTAGTTTTAAATCACCTTCTCTATAAAAGATCCGTTTATTTAAAGTTATTTAGAATACCCTTTCTAAGCCTTCCTTTTTATATTATTTTAATAATTAAAAGGAACTATTTATCGACCTTAATACTAGTAAGGAATTCGGTTACGGGGTTATAGTTTATTATATTATAAAAGAGCTAAAAGGCCCCTATCCTAACCGGAAGTAGGTTTAATTTATCCTTTTCCTTAGCCGACTTTTTAAGAATATAGAAATACGCTATTAATCTACTAAAATAGAACTAGTAAGAATAATATAAATATTTACTAAGATTAAATATATAATCGAATTAGCCCCTAAGACGGTCGTCTATATTAATTATAAAGCTACGCTTAATGTAATTAAATAAATAAATATAACTACCTTATCTACGGTAAAGACTAATTTACGTATCGTACGGGCCTTAGATTATATTCAGCGTTTTTAAAATATAGAGATCCGTTATAAACCTAGCGCTAAGTATATAGTACTAGATACTCTATCCCGACTATAGTAGAAGGACGTAGTTAAAGACTTTTTAAAAAGCGAGCTAGATATACTTTAGGTATATATATATAAGGTTTATATACTAGTAGAAATAAATATGTAGTTTAAATAAGAATTACTTTAAGGGTACTAGAATAACGACTATTAAATTAAAATAAATTATATATTTAATTATAATGTAGAAACCGGCGAGGATACCGTAGATCTTCCTTTTTTAAAGGGGGATAACGGTTTAATATAATGTACTAATAATTTAGTTATTAATCGCGTATATACGCCGGAGCGCCTATATATACCTTCCTTATATATTAAAGTTATATTTAACGTCGTATATTCTAACTTATATATAGAAAGATATAAATACTATAAAATAATAACTAGGTACTAGTATATATATAAACTAAATAAAAAGTTAGGGGAGTATTTACGATATTATTTATAATACTAGCTATTTAGTACTCCTAGGTATAAACTTTATAAAGTACTATAACCTATTCTTATACCGCCCTCTTCTTTCTATATAATTTTTATTAATTTTATCCTAACCTTACCCCTTTCGTAGGAAGGATTCGATAATATTATAACTATTATATATAAATTTTCTTAAAAGGTAACCGCGATTCTAGGAAAATTAATATAAAAAGTAGAGTAATAAATATATATACTTTTACGTCGCCTATATTTAATGGACTAGGGTATTCCGAAGGCTATTCTTTCCGACCGCGACTGGAAGTTTATAAATACTCTATAGAAGGCTTTATTTAATAAACTTAAGGTAAATTTAATATTTTCTACCGCCTATTATCTATAAACGGATAAATTAAGCGAGCGTATAAATTAAATTATTAAAATTATATTACGATTCTAGATCGCTACCTTATAAAACCTTAAAGCCTAGGAAGAGGTACTACCTTTTATAACTATATAATATAATAATATATTCTCCTAGCCTATTAACTATACCCTAAATAAAGTAGCTTTCGGTTTTACCGTTAATAACGTATTAAACCTAGGAAGTTAGGAGAATAATATTTTACTAAAGGAGCTAGTATATATTTAAACTTCGGATATAATTACTTATATTTAAATATATAATAAGGAGTATTATAATCGTGCCTATTATCTTTATTATTTCCGTTAAAGGGACTAGGCTTTACTACGCCTATATAAAGATTATAATATTCCGGTAAATAAGTTTACTAGTCGTAAATACGGTTAGTAAATAACTAGGCTATTTAAGGTTCTTAATCGTATCGGTAGGTTTATATATTACCTTAATATCCCGGAAAATTAGAAGATTTATAACGTATTTTTAATAATATAGCTAGAGTAGTATTTACTACCGGATAAAGACCCTTTTAAGCGTCTACGGCCTACTAACCCTAAAGTAGTAAAAACCGAGCGAGACGACTTAAAGCTAGAATAAAAACTAAAGTATATCCTCGATAAACGCGTTATTAAAAAGGGGAAGGGTTACGCCACCGAATATCTTTTATCCTAAAAAGACTAGGGATTTATATAGGACCGTTAGATAAATACTAAAAACATTTTCGTGGGCGAACTCATTAAGGAATATAAATAATAGGCTAAATATTAAGCCAAATTCTTCTTTTAGGGTCGATAACTCTAGAAGTATAATTATATTTCCCTTTTATATTATCGCCCTTTACCTACCCTTATTAGGAAATAACTATTATATTAAATTCACCTATCGAGCTCTATTTAGAGTACGGGTACTACGATAATATTAAAGGGGTATTATACCGAGAACCGGTAAAACTACTCTTTAATAGTTTTAAATTATTCGCCTAATTATACGCAGAGCTATATAGCCCGAATATTTTAATATAATATTACTTATATACTCCTTTATATAGATTTAGGTATATACCTTTTATTATCGCTACTTTTTAGCTAAGTAGTATACTTATATAAGAAAGAGCTTCGGATAATATAAGAATTATATAATTATTCAGCCGAATCGGGACTAGCTCCGCGCTAAAATAATTTTAATTCTAAAAGTACCGCTAAGCGACTTTTACCTAGATCTGGCCTAGATCTAGCCTAGATTTACACCAAGATCTTATTTTATTAATATATTCGGGACTAGGGTAACTCTAAGATTCTAGTATATCAGGGCCAAATCCTCCATAAAATAATCAATATCTTTTACACTATATACTATTATATTGACCCCTTGTTAGTTACCTAGACTCTTAATTTATTAAATATATTAAAAGTAACCTACCCGGACTCTTAATTTATTAAATTTATTAATAGAACGTTAATAGTTTTATTTATAAATTAGGGCTACTAGTAACGTCCTATTAATAACTTTTATTAAGAAAAGTTATTAATAAAATACTACTAGCCCTATCCGCGCGGGTAGTAACTCGGTTTTTAATAAAAGTTTTTAAAATTTAACGATATTAAAATAAAATCAAATAGAGTTTTTATTAATAATTAAATAAATATATTACAATCTATAGTATATAACGGTGCGTTTAATATTATTTAAAGTATTATATAATTATAATTTATTAATCGAGACGTATCTCGAGGACGAGTTATTTAAAAGAGGAGTATTATTAATAAAAAAAAATTAAAAAATTAAAAAATTTAGAGAATATTTAAAAAGATATTAAGAAATTATAATAAAAGTATAAATTAAAATTATAATAAAAAGTATAAACCAAAATTCTTTAATATAAATAATCTAATATTATTATTAATAAAGAATTTTATATAAAAGCGATTGAATAAAAGATTTTTTATAAATTAATTAAATTATTTATAATCCGCGATATAATTCAATTATAGATATATTACTTAATATTACTAACGAATTAATATTTATATAATATTTTTTATATAAAATTATTAGAATTATATTATTATAAATAAAGTGATATATTAATACTAGATATATCTTTATCGGAATTAATAAATAATATTAAAGAATAAGAGATAGAAGAAATTTTAAAATAAAGAAAACTAAAGAGTATAACCTAATACCTAATAAAATTAATTGATTAATTAGATAATTTTAGTTAATAAGAGAATAAACACGTTATAATATATACGGAAGAACTACGTAAAGTATATTATTAAAAAACACGAGTAAAGAAGAAAATAAATAAGAAGCGAAAATATTATTAATTATTAATTATTAATTATAATTAGTTATTAGTATTTACAAGTATTATATATAATTTATTTTTTAATTTTAATAATAGCGAGTTTTTATACTACTTTTTTTTAACCTACGGATAATTTTAAAAGATATAAATAATATAAAACCCTCTACTTCTTCTTTTAAACTAAATATACGAGTATTTTCTTTTTAAATATTAATATTAGAATTTTTATATATAATCTCTCTCTCTTTTAAATTTATATCGAAAAACGTATTAAAAGATATATTAAAAGAAATTATAAAATGGAGTTTAAGAGATTAAAGATTTATATATAAAATATTATAATTAAGAGCTAAATATATAACGCGATCGATTACGGAGTTAATAATAAATTTAAAATTTATATTAAAATTAAAATTAGATCGCTAAAATAATAATCCGATTTAAAGAAAGATTTAATAATATCTTTAAATAAAAACCTAGACTAGAGGGTATTAATATATAATAAATATTTACCTCGTATATTATTTATATTATAACGGATTATATCTTTAATTCTTTTTAAAGATATAATAATACGAGCTAGTAATTAAAGACCTATTTATATAACGTTAACGGAACCGGATTTATTAGATCTTATTATATATATATAAATCTTAACGGTTTTTTATAATATATAATTTAACGGCGAAGCGTATCTAAAGAGCCGTATAATTAATAATAAATAAATATTAATATTGATATACTCGCGGTATAATAACGGAATTTGATAATATTAGTTATATATTTATATAAAATAAAGTATAACGAACCGGTAGGTAAAAGTAACGTATTATATAATAATAATTATATATTATATTTACGCGATCGTTATAAAAGAAGTTATCGTAACCGGTATATTTTAAATAATATAAATAATAGGTTTCTAAAAGAGTTACGGAAGATTATAATTATTTAATAATCTTTAAACGAAGGGTAATAATAAATATCTAAAGAATCGATATTATTAAAATATTAAATCGTAATAACGAGTTATTAATACGCGTACTTTATTAAATAAAGTAAAATAAGAATTTCAGAATTTAATAATAAATAACAATAATACGTATACGTAATTCTTTTTAAAAAAAATGAATATAAACGAGATTAATATTTAATAAAGAGAAGAAACTATTATATTTATATTTAAATTAAAGATTATTAAAGAGAAAAGTTAAAAAAGAAAAACTAGAATATATTAATTAAAACTTTTATATCGAAGTATATATAATAAATTTAGGTTTATATTATAAATAGATTTATAGAAATTATATTATTAATTAATTAATATATTTATATATTAGAAGTACGTAAAAGTATACGTATAAAGAATTAATATAATAATATTAAAGAACTAAAGTATTAAAGGCGGAGGCCGAAATTATAGTTAATATTAAGACTTATTATTATTATATAATTTACTAATAATCTCTTTTCGGAATTATTTTATAGAATTTAAAATTTCCTTAAATTCTTATTAGTCGATAATTAATTTATTATTTATCGAGTATCGTAAACGAGTATTATTATAAACGAGCTTCGTTTATTTATAGATAAAATTAATTAGGATATTTAATAAATCTACGAATTATTTAATTAATCTCTAATCTAAATAAGAATTCGATTTTCAAATTCTATAAATATATTTCGCTTAATCTATTATAAACGCGCCGAGTAAATAAACTCGCGTTATATATACGCGTTAATAATATTTATTTTAGTGGTATTTTTTCCCTTATTAACTTAATAGGTTTAAAGAGTTTTATCGAGTATTTATTAATATATATATTAATAATTACTAGCTTATACGAATACGTACTATTATATTTCTTTATAAGAATATAGAGATAGTACGTTTACGCTTTTTAAATTATATATATTAATTCTATAATATTCTTCCCCTTATTTATCCTACTAGGTTTAGAGGGTTTTACGAATAATTTATTATTAATAAAAAATAATAACTACGGAATATAATTAATATTTTGTATTAATATTTATCGGAAAATATATATTCTATTTATATTATTTATTTATTATTCTTTTCCTTATTTTCTTTATAAATTTAAAAGATTTTCTTAAATATTTTAATATTTAGATTCGGGGCGAATCCCTTAAAAAAGGAGATAATTATTATATTATATTAAGGCTAAATCTTAATAATTAGAATTTGGGCTTGAAACCGCGTATATAATATATAAATTTTACGTTAATTTTATTAATTAATAACGTAGCCGACGGATAAGTTATTAATATTATAATTAAATATATTATTATATAACTAACTATTTACTTCTAGCTCTTAAAGTTTCTTAAAAATTAATTCTTCTATCGAGTAAAAAATATTTTTACTAAATCTATATATTTACTTTTATATTATTATATATACCCTAGGTACTATAACCTAACAAATTTATTAAATTTTATTATATTATATTTAAATTATATTAATATAAAGTTTTCGATTATTTTTAATTTATTATAATAATAGAAATAATATTCGAGTAAACTCCTCTTTTAAATTAGAGTTATAATATTTATAAAAATAATAATCTTATAATTAATTTATTAATATATTATTTTTAGTAAAATTAATCTCTAATTTTTAGTTAATTATCTTCGTATCTCTATATTTTTTAATATCCTCGATCGAGTTTAATTAATATATTTTTTATAGTAAGATTATTTTATTAATAAAGGAGTTTCTTAAATACTTTCTTGATTAAATTATTCTACGATAGTATTTATTAATCGTTAAAGAATCCTCTTTTATTGAAAACTTTAATTTATTAATATTTTATTTTATTTATTACTAGTCGTTGGTTATTAGCCTTAGTTATTTTAAAGATTACTAATCTTTCGTATTTATTTCTCTTCGGTTTTGATTTTTATAACTCGATTAATTCGTTTTATAAACTTTGAATTATATCTTTATAAATTAATTAAATATTTATACTAATTTATAGCTCTCTAATTATTGAATCCTTTGAGATTTTCTCCTTTTTTTTCGTAGGCTTAGGTATTTCGTTAGGTCTTAATAATAATTTAGATTATACTAACTATTCTTTAATAAAAAGAGAATTATCTAATTTATTCTATCTTTATTATCTATTATATAGTTATATATATAACTTAAACTTGTATTAGTATTTTTTAAAATAATTTATATATTTATTTATTAAATAAGTTCTCCCTATTTTCATTTTAACTCCCGGCTCGATCGGGTTTATCTAGTTCTTTCTCTTATTTATAATAATTACTATTTTATATTATTCTTTAAATCTTAAAGCTCGGAGCGCTTAATTCGTTTTCTTAAATATTAATATTTAAGGCGTTTATCGTCGTTTAATCCTTTTAAAAAAATCTAATTCTAGATATATTTATTTCTAATATATAGTATTATATAACTTCCTCGATTTATTTAATCTCCTAGTATTAGGCGGGTTACTCAAAGTTTAATTAAAATATTATAATTTCGATTTCGAATAATAGAAATAAAAGTAGTTTGAAATACTTTTAAAATTATTTTTAAATAATTATATTAGATAATTATAAATTTTTATCTTTTTATAATTTCCGTCGTCTCTTTAAATAAATAACACTTATTATTATATTAAATATAATTTTATATCTCGTAAAAGTAATATTATATATTAATTTTATATAATATTTTATATAACGATATTAATTAATTACCCTACTCCTAATTTAAATTAATTGGAATTCTTATTTTAACTTCGAGTTAATGTATAATCCTAATATTTTAAATTTTACTTTTAGTTTAATAATAATATTTCCGAAACTAATTATCATTTTTATATTAAAGTTTTTCGACGTTCGAGGTATATAAATTAGCTCGTATTTCTAGAAAGTATATTATATTTTATAAATAATCATTTATTCTAAATGAGTATTATATAAAAATTCTAAATTAATATACAATTTCTCTCGGTACTCTTATTATAAATCAATAAATAAATATTATTTACGAATTCTTCGATTTATATTAATAAGTCTATTTTAGTATATTCCTCGATTAACGATATATTAAAGAATGAAAAAAGTCGACGAGATTAACGATCTTTATAAAATATTTATAATTATCTTTTTAACGGCGTTTATTCTCTCGTCTAATATTTTAAATATAATTTTATTTAATAGGAGATTTATTATCTATTTAATAACAAGATTTATAATAATTCTTATTCGTAGATTATATAATAGTCTCTTCTTTAAAATATTATAAATATCTTTATTATTACGGTCTCTATAATTTATCGTAGTATTATAGTCGTTAAGTAATTATTTTAGCGTAGTAATATAGTAGTAAACTTCTATAATTTTAGAACGAATTATTCTTCTATTACTACGATAATTCTATTCTTATTATAACGAAGTTATAAATAATATAATTATATTAACTTATACTTTATTTTATTATTCGAACGAATAAAACTATATTAATACTATTTTTATAGTATTAACAATTTACTCGTCCTTTAGTTTTTATCTTCTATATTAATTTTACTTTATTATAGAAGTAACTCTAGGATCTCTATTATAAAAGTCTTCCGATAAATCTCTCTTTATAGCGGAGTAGTAGTTTTCTTTAATTACGAAAGTACGTTACCCTACTTCGACGGCTATACCGAAGAAATTATATAGTACCGAAGTAGTTATACTATATTAAAGTAATTTATCTATTTCTATAGTATAAGAATATTACTTACGGAAGCCTTCTATAAATACCTCGTATCTATATTAAATATACTCTCTACGAAAATATAATTTTTATATAACGTCGATTTCTATTAGGATTTCTATTCCTCGAAATATCTTTTTTAAAATAAAGAAATATACCCTTAACCCTATTAAGTTTAAATAGAGAAATACGAGTTTCTTTACTAAATAATAAGAAATCTATTATTAATTTACTTAGTAATAATTAGATTTTAAAATCTAGAAGGATCTTAAAGCTTTCCGTAGAATATTAAATAATTTCTAATCTTATTTTAGTATTATATAAGTACTATATTCGTTATTAATAAAAGGATTAAATTTATTCTTTTATTCTATCTAAAAGCCTCTATAATTTATTTTATTTAAATATTAATTTATTTCGTTCTAGTTAGAAGAATTAATTAATTTTAAATTATAATTTAAATTAACTACCCTAATATTTAGTAAAGAGATCTTCGTCTAAATATAATATATATAAGACTTCGTTGAATTAGGATATTTATTCGTTAATCTCGTCGAATTTATTATAAAAAAAGTAGTAGTTTAGTTTACTAAAAATACCTTCCGCTCGCTTCGAGAACTACTAACTTTATTTATTAAAAATTGATAAATTAACTTATAAGAATTATTTAAATAAATTAAATTATAGGAGTAAATTATTAATAAAAAGTATTAAAGAATTCAAATAAATAAGACATAGATTATACTAGTAATATTCTAATTCTATAAAAGAACTATTTAATATAGGCGAAGCGAACCGTAGTAAATAACCTAAATCCTCTTGTACTATTTTTTAGAATATCGAAAACGTTTATAAAGATAATTAACCCTAGATCCGTTATACTAAATCTCGTTAACTAGAAATTAATATAACCGATATTAACGCGGAAATACTTATAACTAATACTTTAACTCGTTATATTCAAGAGAATTCTTTACGATTTAATTCTTTAGGTCTATTAAGATCTCGAAGCGAACTAGGATTTAACAGCGGTAATAGCGATTATATTATACCGCGATTTTATTCTAAAAACGTCGGGTTCTTCGACCCGTTTTATAATAATAATAAATTAAGTCATATTAACTTTATTATAAACTACGCTAGACTTCCGTAATATATTAACTTTTAGCGATCGAATTAAGGATATCGCCTACGTTAAAGATACCGAGCTAGTTAGTAATAATCTTTAACTCTATCTTAGAAGTAAAGCTTTAGAATAATATACTTTATAATTTATTAATAATAATAAATTACTTATAACTTATAACTAGAATTTAAATAAATAGAATTTCTTTTTACTAAAACGATTAAACCTAATTAAAACTATTAATATAATTAATTAGAGAGTAATATTAATTAATTGATTAATTAATTTATATACTTACTCTAGTAAAACTACTTTACTAATAAAGGAGTTCCGCGAATACTCTCCTAGTAGGGCTACTAGCGGCGCCTACTAGTCGTTAAAGAAACCTCGTCGGTTAAAAACTCTAATTTATTAATAACTTATTTCCTCTTTTTACTAGTTAGTAGCCGATAGTTATAATTATTTTAAAATATTATTTATCCTTCCCTCCGTTTCTCTTCTACTTTAACTTTAGACTCTATTTATTTATCTCGTAGACTTATAGGCCGCTTTATTATAAACTTGTTAAGTAGTCGATACCTACGGCCCTCTAGCCGGCGAGAGAGTAATATATTATCGCTAATATCGTATATTATTAAGAATTAAGAGAGTATACTATAAATATTATTAGAGTTACTCGTATAATAAAAATAAGTAATATTTATAATTGATTTAATATTATTTAAAATAACCTCGATATTAAATTCTAATTCGATATCGACGCTCCTAATATTAACTCTTAGTTAATCTCTTACTTTACTAGATAAAAGGAATTATTAATAAAGAATAAAACTTTTATATCTTCGATCTAATATTAATATATATAGATATTTAATATTAAACGATAATAAAAATTAAAGATAATATTATTATTAAAAGAGTATATAGTTTCGGCTAGTTAGTTCGAGTTCTAGATTTCAAAACTCTTAAAATTAAGGTTAATAATAATAAATTTTAGTTCTTTATCGGAGAGATAATTATATTTATTAAACTAATAAATATTAATCTTAATATCCTCGTTATAGAAAACTATATTATTAAGGCCCTTAATATGGAAATTAATAATATATAAATTTGTTTTACGAGAGTACTAGTTTAAATTATTAAAGTAATTAACTTTAATTTCCTACTCTATTAATTTAATAATAGATTATTATAGAGCCGAATTAAAATATATAAATAAATAAATTCGGTTCTTGCCCTCTTATTAGAGTTAATATTAGTAATTTTAATATACTTTATAATAGTACCTCTTATCGACTTATAAGAATCTTTAATAAATTATAATAATTTAAAAAATAAAAAGTATATTAAGTTAGTGTATTAAATAGCCTAAATTATAATTATAAATATTCGGAAAACTCTCCTAGTAGCGACTATCGTAATAGAGAAACTTATATTTATAAAACTATAAACTTCTTTTATAACGAAGTAGATATTAACGAGTATTAATTTAAAGACTATCTATAAGATTTGAAATATAATTACGATTATTATAAAATTTATAAAAACGAGCCGATAAATTTTATTAATATTAATTTCGTTTCCGTCCCTTTTTAACTCAACTATATATATAAAGACTACGACGAGGTATTTTTATCGTGTAATAAATTATTCTCTTATCTATACTAAAATTATCAAATACGGCTATTATTTTCGTCGAAGCGAAAACTGGTTTTCGTGGCTCGAGGCTAAGTGTAAATTACCTCGGGCGCCCGAGGTAGGCCTAGAGCGCCCGCCGAGTAACCGTCGAGCGGTTTAATACTCGATAAATACTCGACGGGCGCCTAAAGTTATTATAAAATAAACGTCGAGTTTTTTATAAATATATTTTAAGCCCGTATATCGGTAAAGCGGTGAGCCCGTATTCTACCGAAAAAGGCGGAAAAGGCGCTTAGATTTATTTAGTTTATATACTAGCCCGAGAGATCGATTTAATACCTACTTTCGTCTAAAGTATCTAAATACGCATTTAGTACCTCGATTTATTTTAAATAAATAGGAATAAATAGGAATAAACTAGTCTAAATAGTACTAGTAGATAATTAAATATATATAATTATAAATGAATTATATAGTCTATAATACCGCGCTAGTTTAGGGAGTATTATACGCGTATATAATTTTCGTAAATTAACGTAATTTAAAATCTAAATTAAATTAGCGTAGTTATAGCGCTTTATATAGTCTTAGCGAGCTACCCGGCGCTAGTAGAAAATCACGGATTTAAAATCTTAAATCCGAAATTACTATTTTTAGGTTTTTTATTAAAAAAAAAATTTTTTTTTTTTTTTTTTTGAATATTATCTTTTCGTTATCTTTCCGCCTAAAGCCGGTAAAATACGTATTTAGTACCTCGACTCTTCTTATACAGTCTCCCGCTTTACCGATATAACTTTAATAACTTTAGTTTTAGAAAATCATATAACTCACTACCTAAAAAATTTGAAAATTTTAATATTCTATAGTCGTCTTTATCGACGATAGCGACCCCCCGGAACGACTCTTAACGTTAGTAAATTTTAATTCCCGGAATTAGTCCTATACACTAGAGTATACGCTAGGGTATACTATAGCGATAGTTATAGAACTACGATAATAATAGGGTTTTAACTATAAATAGGGGCCTTAATTATAAATAAAATAAGACTATAACTATAAATAGAGGTTATAAATAGAGGTCAAAGTTAATAGCGTAGCTTTAATTTAGCGCCTATGAGTAGTTATTTTAGATTTACTCGATATACTCCCGAGTAACTCTAGGCCCCTTAGCTATATACCTTAAGTATATATCGAATTAATAGATAATTATCGTATTTAAGACTCCCGAGGCGCCCGTCGAGCGGCCTAAATTATAATAAAGCTACTTTTCGTTTTATTAATATAATAAGTAAAGTAATATAAAAAGTAGAAGTATTAAAGTCTTTAATAAAGTAAAAAGTAGATTTAATAAAATTTAAAAATTTAAAGTTTTAATAGAGTAATATATTATAAAATAATATATTATAAAAATCTCCGCCGAGGAGGGGCTTTTATAACTCGGACTCTAACTCTTCTAGTTTATATATTTATTAAATTATATTTATATTTATTATCGAGTTTAATATAATATAATAACTTATTATACTAGGTTATATATCTTCCGAGGTTTTTAATATATTATTACTAGGATATATTTTATCTTCAATTTAAATAAAGTAAAATTAAATATTTATTTAAACCTAGGTTATTTTATTATTATAAAAAGATCGAGTATTCCTACGGAAGTATATACCGAGTTTAAATAACTATATTATAATAATAATATTATTTATTCTAATATATAATTTAGGAAATAAAATTATTTAAATATTAGATTATATTCTAGTAAATATATATATAAAAGAGAATTTAAACGGCGGCGATATATTCGCTAAAATATTAATAGAAATTTATATAACGGATAATCTAAAAGCTAATTTATATATTAATATTAATATTTTTACACTATATTTATTTTTAATAAATCTTAATATATAGTCTTAGTTTATTACTATTAATAATTACTAATTAATTGAGATTTTCATCAAATCTATCGTTAAATTTTCTAATAAATTGAGACGTATTATTAAAATAAACCGATTTATTACGATATCTTCTTAGTTTAACGTATTAGTATTAATTTTATATTTAAGTAATCTCCCTAATAAGGACTTTTTATTCGAACCGGATTTAATTATTAATTACTATCTAAGCCACGAGAGAGGAGTATATATATATATATTATTGATATATTCTTTTCCTTTATATAAGTTCGTAATTTCACGTCTCGTTCGGCTAAACTACCCTAGCGTACTAGATTACGTACTCTAGTAGACTTTAATAATAAAGAGTATAAATAGTATTAAATTTCTACCGAAGTTATATCCTTAAATATTTATAAATAGAGAACTACGTAGATTAAATTAAAGAATTTACGTCTTTATAGAAACCTCTACTTTATTAAATATATATTATAATAATTAATTTATCTTTAAAGATAACTTTTTTTAATAATATAATAATCTATAACTTCTTTAAGAAAGGAATAATAGAATTCTTAACCCGTTTAATCTAAGAATTCTTAATTATCTTTACGAACTCAAGGAATATAATCGAAGTTCTAGAAGAATAATAAATATTTATTAAATCGAAGTTAGGTATTTTATTAAAGGCTTTAAAACTCTATCTCTTTAATTAATAAGATAAATAGGTCGTCGATAAAATCTTCGATAAAATATAGATATAGGGTAAACTAAGGTATACCGATTAGTTAATTTAATATAACTAGTTATATTTTATCGTATAACGCGATACGCCTACGAAGAGAAAAGAGTATATTGTTATAAATATTAAAGATCTAAATATTATTATAGAAGATAATAACTACCTATTATTATTATAAATAAATATCATAACTTTAGTTACTAGATTTAACTATATATTTATAGTCGATATCGTAGGATAATTTCTTTAGTTTATAATTTAACTACGTAACTATTATAAATTAATAATTATTAGTTATTATAGATAGGAAGAGTTTAATATTATTTTAATAAATTATAAAGGCTTATTACTAAATATTGAGTAATAAACGAATAATATATTACGCCCGCTTCGTACCTTCGCTATATCGATAAAGGAGGGAGTTAATATTCTACCGAAAAATACGTAAAATACGCTTAGATATATTTAGCTTATACGTTAACCCTAGAGATTACTTTAATACCTACTTTCGTTAAAAGTTACTAAGAGTAACCTTTTCTTATTAATAGTTACTATTTACTATCTTATACGGTTATACTAAATACGAATACGTACGAACTATATCGGATAACTATATTATAGTTAGAGTATTATATTTATTATACGCGTAAATTACTATTAATAATTTATATTTAATAAATATATATATCGCTATTAGAATAATACGTTTATTAAATATATAAGTCTATACTATTATCGTATTTATTTGTATTATTATCTATAGTTTTATCGATTTTAACGGTTTCTTTATTCTTATCGCCTTATTAATCTTTAGTAAAATCTCTACCGTAACCTAAATCGCCGCCTTTACCGCTACCGCTACTATTATTAATATTATATAAATTAACGCGGTTAGTATTATATATACGTTTATGAGAGTTTTATAAATAATTATTAATATTATTCGATATATAGTAGTTATCTACTCTTTTTCGATTTCCTTATTATATTACTAAACTAATATACTACTATCTATTAAACTTTATATAAACTATACTATAATTTATATTCTTTCCTAATTTCATTTTTTTAAATTTTATTATTGCTCGGAATTTCCCTCCTAATTATTTGATATAAACCCGGTATTTATTCTTATTATTACTCGATAGAATCGAGAGAGTATTAATTTTCTTATTATTGAATATAGTAATAGGTAAAAACGCTTTTTAATTAATTATTTATAAAGAATAAGAGCGAATATAAGTATAAGACTCTAATACTAAATATAACTACGTTAATAAATCGAAAACCGGCTTTAGCGGCTCGGGGTTAAAGCGTAGAATACTTTAAAAATTAAAGTTATTAAACGGGTACTCGCGGAACCCCGAGAGTTAAAAGTATTCTAGGGTCTTACCTCGGGCGCCTTAAAGACGGTTAATTTAAAGGTTTTTTAATTAGACTCGCTGGAGGGGCCTTTTTTACCTTTAAAATCTCTAAAATATTAAAGTTCTTAAACTTTCTAATAAGTTTTGATCTCGTTATTCAACCGTATTAATCTAGGTCTCTTACGGTATTTTAACGATATTAAGTTTTAAATAGTATCTTCACTAGTTAAAAATAGTTAATATACCGCTTAAAACGTATTAAAACCGTTACTCTTTTTAGTACTAGTTAAAAAACGGTTGTTTAATCGTTCGAAGAAAATAGCTAGTTATTTAACGTTGAAAATAATTATTTAACCGTTTATTAACGATTTATTAACGATCTATTCATTATTTAAAAACTTATAATAATCTTATTAATAAAATATTTGAATTTTTTAAAGTTCCTTATAGGGCTGAAAACTCGCTTATTTTATATTACGTTAAATATTAATACTAAGACTTTAAAAAGTGTTTTTTCGAATTTTTCACGAAAAGTATATATATAAAGCTAGTTTTATATAGACCTAATATTAAAGAACTTAGAGAATATTTTATAAATTTTTATTTATATTTCGCTACTATTTAATTACCGTCTATATATCGTTAATAAACGAGAATTAAACTGTCTTTTAATTATTCTTAAACCGTTTTATAAATAAAACCTTAAATCGTTAATAGTTTTAAAAAGAGAAGTATCGACGTTAATTAAATTTTAAAACCGTTATATAATTAGTAATTATCTAGTTAAGAAACCGTCGATTAACGGTTAAGAAACCGTTTAAAAACTATTCGAAAATAGTTTAAAACGGTTTATAAATAGTTTCAAAACCTAGCGAGTAAATAGGATAATAAGTATATATCGGGCCCCTCGAGCGCTCCTCGAGTATCTAATTAACGAGATTTAATTATTCGAGCGCTTTATTAGCGACTTTTAGAATAAGGCTAGAATTATTATTTTAATTAAATTAAATATTAAATATTCTATTTATCGAGTATTTTCGAATATTATTAAATAGTATTAAATAATATTAAAATAATATATATATTTTGATTTTTTTAACTACCTACGTCGGTAAAACGAAAAGTGGCTCGATTATAGTTTAAGGCGCTCGACGAGCGCCTTAAGAGTCTTAAATATAATATTTATCTACCGATTCGATATACGCCCGAGGTATATAGTTAAGGGGCCTAGGGCTACTCGGGTATATATTAAATAAACTTAAAACTACTATTAACGGGCGCTAAATTAGGGGTACGCTATTAATTTTAACCTCTATCTATAGCCCCTATTTATAGTTATAACCCTATTTTATTTATAGTTATAGTTTTATTCTATTTATAGCTATGGCCCTATTCTATTTATAGTTATAATATATTTTATTTATAGTTATAGTCCTATTACTATCGTACCTCTATAATTATTATATATTATAGTATATATTTTAATATATAGCCTACGCGTTACCCCCGCGAGGATTTCGCCTAAATCGATCGATTCTAGATATTAAAATTTATTAATATTAAAAATAGTTCTAGGGGGTCGCTACCGTCGATAAAGGCGATTATAAAATATTAAGATTTTTTAAAATTTTAGGCCCTAAATTATATAATTTTCTAAAGTTAAAGTCTTTAAAGTTTTAAGTTTAAATTACGTTTATAGGGAGCCCGATATTTATTTTATAATAACCTCGGGCGCCCGTCGAGCGCCCGTCGAGCGATTTAATACTCGAAGGGTACTCGACGGGCGTTCGACGGGCGCTCGAGGTTATTCGGGCGCCTTAAACTTATTACGGGCGCCCGAGGTAATTTACTTAATAACTCTAAACCGCTAGAGCCGGTTTTCGATTTACCGACGTACCGCGTTAAATTAAATAAATATTAAATATCCCTTTATACTAGGATTATCGAATATTATCGAATAATCTTCGATTATATTAAATAAACGGATTTATTTATAAAAGCTTTTTATTTTTATTTACGTAATCTTTATAACTATTTACTACTAGGAAATATTAATAATATTTATTCTTTTTAATATTTAACCGTACCCTCCCGGCCTATATCTCGCTTTCTTTATAAATTTAAAATTATAATATTTATTTTAATATTAGTATATTATATATACGCGGTCGTAGTATTTAAATACCTAATATAATAAACTTATTTCTTCGTATACTTTTTTTTAATCTAAATAACTTATATTTATTAGTATTAATTATATTACCTAGATTATTATATAACTCATAGAGAATAATTAATACAGGAGTATAAGGATATCGGTTTTAATATTATCGTAAATATTATTTTAGAAAGTACCGATATAGGTTTTATATTTCTCGATAAAGTAATTTATATAGAGAAATTTAATAATAAGATTATTACTTAATACCTTGAATTTTTATTTATAAATTATTATTTAATAATTAAAGAAACCCTTAATACGAAATAATAATAAAATTTATATTTAGAAAAACGAGACGGAGTAATATTTACCTTCGCCGTAATATATAACGCTAGTAGTATATTCGATATAAATATAAATTTCTCGAATATTTATTCCCGCGCTTTAATATCTTCGCGTTTGAATTATATATACCCTAGATTTTATATTATCTATTAAATCCTATTTAATTTCGGGGCGTTTTAACCGAGTATAATAATATTATTAAAATAAAAGTTATTTAGGTTAATATATATATTTTCGTTAATATACTAATTTACGAACGATATTTAAATTAAATCGACGTCGAGTTAAAGGTTAATACTAAGTTTAGTAAAACCTAGTATAGATAAAATTAATTATATCTTAATTAATTTACTAAAAAATAAGTCTTTAGTAGAATTAATATTTATTTCCGTAAATTATCGCTGAATAAAGTATCCTTTTTAATTATTTATTCGAATTAAGTAAACTCTTTTATAAATATTTTTAGGAAAAGAAATATCTTGTATATAATAATATAAAAAGATAGATGTAATATTTGTTCGCCTAAGATATAGGTAGATGTATCCGTACGTATAATTATATTTTTAAAAAGAAATTAGATTAATTCTTCCTTTTTAACCTTAATATTATTAATAATTTTAATATTATTCGAGTTTCCTTTAATTATATTATTATACGCTAGTATAATCGTATAGAAATTCTTTAGTAAGTTATAGCGGAGATTATTATACTCTTTTTATTCGTTCGCCTAATTTTATTATAGGACCTCGAGTATACTATTAAGATCTAATAACGGATTATTCTATAATATACTAGTTAACGCGACGAGTATATATTATTATTCGAAAGATTACTTTTTAAATTCTTTTAACAATATTATTTATCCGGTAGTTACTTTCTTAGTATTCGTTAAATTATTAACGAATATTCTATTTACCGGTAGCCCCTAGAAATCTTTTAATTTTTTTACCAATTTTACTCTACCTAGATAAACTTCGAAAGAATATTTTATAATATTATATTATTTACGAACTTATACCGAGAAGGTTTAGGTATTTATATTAATAATTCTTTATTAAAAACTCTAAATTAGTTTCTTCTTTAATTTATAATCTATTTTATAGTTATTCTTTTCTTATTTAATATTATTTACCCGAATTCGTTTTTTAATTTAAATAAAGTTATTTATTATATTATAACCGATAATTAATTTAAAATTAAAGTTTTAATCTAGTCTAGAGTCCTAGTATTTAATGAATTTATTATATTATATTAGTATTAAGGTAGGGGTACTTTATAAAATAATATTTTAATCTCTTATAATTTGTTTATCCGTAGCTCCTTCTCGAAGAAATTTTTATATTTAATCTAGCTCGGAACTTACTCCTAAAGTTTTTATTCTAAATAATAATATTATCTATTTAAATAAACTAAATTTATAATATTAGATTTATATTATATAGCGTACCTTTAAATTATACTCGATTTTATATAGTAATATAATATAGGTTACTTCGCTTAGTTTAGATAAAGACTAGTAGATTTTTATACTAGATATCGAGTATTATTAAGTCCGATAAAGAATTTATAATATTAAAATAATAGGCCCTATAACTCCCTCGGACCTTATTCTAGTAAATTAAGATAAAGGTCTATATTATACCGCCCTCCTCGAACCCTCTACGCGTTAATAATACCGACGAACCTTTTTCCGACCTTTTAAATACTAATAATACCGATAATCCTTCCCCGAACTCTATATCCGCTAGTAACGATAATAAGAGAAGTATAAAGTATATTAAAAACAATAATAATAAAGTTAAAAAAGAGAGAATAATAATAAGGAGAGATTAAAAACTATTTCATAATATAGTAAATAAATTGATAAGTATTTAGGTAGTATTATTTCGACTATTCGTAATATTATTTAATTAATAATACTTAGCCTTTATAGATTAATTATAGTAAAAGCGTTTTAGTTAATCTAATAAATATTTTCGAATAAAATCGAACCACGTATATTTATTATATTATCGAATAAAGTCGAACTATATATATCTAGTATATTATCGAATAAAGTCGAACACGATCGAATTATATAATTTCGGGAATATAATAACTATATATTAATTAACCGAATAATTACTCTATTTAATACTAATATATTATCGAATAATATTAAGTGTATTCGAATTATATAAACTTTATTTTATCCTAGTATTATAATATTTATTAATATAATCCTCTATAATATATATATCCTTTAGGTCTCCGGGTATATTATTATTAATAACCGAGGTCTTTAAAATATATAATATACGCCCGAAGCCCTTTAACTATACGTTTCGGGCGTACGTCGAGTCGGTAGATAAATATCGTGTTTAAGGCTCTTAGGGCGCCCGTCGAGCGCCCTAAACTACAATCGAGCCGCTTTTCGTTTTACCGACGAGTAAGTATTTATTTAATAAATAATTACTAAGTAATCCTATACTCTTATATTTTAATACTCCTACTCGAACGAAAATCTGTATTAAGAAGTCTCTAAGATAGCTCTATATTCCTTTTATTTTATAATAAATTATAAAAGTAAATAATTTCATAAATCTAAAAATCTTAGGGTTACGAAATCTTAATTAGTCGAGTAAACGCGTCTTCTTCGGCCCCGTAGAGTTTGAGTATTTATAAATATAGAACAACTTTTATAAAAGTATTAATACACTTTTATAAAAAGGTATTTATTATGAATTTAAAATTATACGAATAGTTTTAAATTTAATTTTAGGAAGAGCTTTAATTAGGCCGTTAATAATCTACTTTATAATTAAAATATAACTAAACTCGACTTCGTTTACTACTACTTTTTCGCGCTAGGAATAATACTAGATTATAATATATTTAATTCTATTTTTATAAAAGATAATTATAATAACTATAAAATAGGTTAGTAAAATAAAAGAGGCGGTTAATATAAACGGTATAATAACGAGTATTATTAATATATATTAATTTAAATCCTTATTAGAGTAAGGTGTATATATAATAAATATAAATTACCTAGAGAGATATTTAAATTAAATAATTTCTTTAATAATCTAGATTTAGCCTATATACTCGGCGTTATATAAAAACAAAGTTATAATTAATTAATATTCAAATTACTAATCAATAATCGTACTACCGAGATTAAATATATAACTAGAGGTAAAGTATTTATTAATATAATTACTAATTTAATTAATATTGAATTATCTTTCTTATAGGGCGAGGTAACTTAAGAAGACTAGTTTTATATATAATATACCGCGTAAATAACGAAAGATACGTCTAAAGACGGCCTAATAAGATTTATTAGGATTAAAATTATAACGACTTATAATTAATATTACGTAAACGATATTAGGCCGCGTATTTAATATAATATATATTAATAAGTTAACGATTAATTAATAAACGGTAAAAAAGATAGATTTAATTTAATTTATCGGCCGGTATAAATTTAATTATAAAGTTTATAAAAACTCTAATAATTATAAATCTAATACTATCCTACCTACTCGCTAGGTTTTGAAACCGTTTTTGAACTATTTTTCAACTATCTTCGAACCGTTAATTAACGGTTTCTGAACTAGATAATTACTAATTATACGACGATTTTAAAATTAATTAACGTCGATACTTCTCTTCTTAAAACTATTAACGGTTTAAGGTTTTAATTATAAAACGGTTTAAGAATAGTTTTAGAACGGTTTAAAGACAGTTTAATTCTCGTTTATTAACGGTATATAGACGGTAATTAAGCGGTAGCGAGATATAAATAAAAATTTATAAAATATTCTCTAAGTCCTTTGATACTAGGTCTATATAAAACTAGCTTTATATATATACTTTTCGTAAAAAGTTTGAAAAAACACTTTTTAAACTCTTAATATTAATATTTAACGTAATATAAAATAAACGAGTTTTCAGCCCTATAAGGAACTTTAAAAATTCAAAAAAAAATTATTAATAGGGTTATTATAAGTTTTTAAATAGTTAATAAACGGTTAAAACCTACGAGATAAGTGAATAGAGTTAGGAAAACTAAAGTAGAAGAGAAACGGGGGGAAGGGATAAGTAGTATTTTAGAATAATTATAACTATCGGCTACTAACTAGTAAGAAGAGGAGATAAATCATCGATAAGTTAGAGTTTTTGACCGACGAGGTTTCTTTAGTAATTAGTAGGAACTGCTAGTAACCTTATTAAGAAAGTATTCACGGAACTCCCTCATTAATAAAGTAGTTTTACTAGAGTAGGTATATAAATTAATTAATCAATCAATTAATCAATTAATCAAACGGTTAAGAAATTATTAATATACTATTAATAAACCGTTAATAATAATTTTTAACGTTAAATAACTAGCTATTTTCTTCGAACGATTAAATAACCGTTTTCTAACTAGTATTAAAAAGATTAACGGTTTTAATACGTTTTAAGCGGTATATTAACCGTCTTTTACCCGTGAATATATTATTCAAAACTTAATACCGTTAAAATATCGTAAGAAAACTAGATTATATAGTTAAATAACGAGATAAAAACTTATTAGAAGGCCTATACTATATATATTCGATTCTATAAAAAGATAAAGTAGGCGCGGGTTAAATTCCGTTATTCTACGCCAGCCCCAATTTAATATAATATATAATATCGAAATTTTATCCTACTTTAATCTTTATATCTAAATATAAATAAACCTTACTACTATTATTAAATATAATCTAGAAATCTATTAATTTATAAGTCTTATCGGAGTATATATATATTTTATAGTCTTCTATTTATTAATTATTATTTCCGATTATTTACTTCGTATTATTATAATTCGTTAGTATTTATTAAACTCGCTAAGGTTTATATACTTTTTAATTTCTTATTTCCTTTCTTTTTTCCGTAAAAATTCTAATATTCCTAAACTCTATTATACCTCCTATTTTAATATAATATACGAAAGGCCTTATTAATTATCTCTTCTTTTAATACTAGTAACTTTATTATAAATCGTTTAACTTTAGAAATCCGGAGGTAATATACTATTAGAAAGAGAATAGGCTACGTGTTTGAAAAAAGATAAGACGAAAGCTTGGCCAATAGGATTTCACTACCCTAAAGTTTTAGGGTTACGAAATCAATTAAGATAAAAAAGAATAGAGGTAGTAGAGATAAGACTTAAAGTATTAAAATAGAGAGTAGACGTAGGTTATTAACGCGTTCTAACGCGACGAAGACGTCGTAATAAGAAAATAAGATTAATAATTAAACGAGAAAATATAAAGAGGGTATAAAAGCTTTAGAAGAATTAATAATAATTATAATAAAGATTATAAAAGATATAGAATATAAAGAGATATAATAGATAATATACCGCGGGTTATAATTAATATAAATCGCGTTAGGAATAATCTTTAGTTATATATAAAAATCGGTAGAAAAGCGTAGGCTTTAGGAGGTTTAAAAAGACTCGCTAAAATAAAAGATTTAGAAGTTTAAAGTAAAGAGTATATTTACGCTATTAATATAAAGCTAGGCTAATATTACCCGTAGATATATATTTATTTTATCGAGATATATAGCCGAAACGAACTCCTCTCCTCTAGTAATAACGACTAGCGTAAAAGCGAAGTAATTAATAATAAGGATAAATAATATTAAGGCTAGAGGATAATCTAAAAAAGTAACTAGTTTTTAATTAATTAAAATATTCCGGAATAAAGCCTATTTAGTAGCGGAGTCGATTATATAAATAAAATAAATAATAAAAGAAGATTTCGTTTTATATTATATAATAGTAAAAGTAAGGTAAAAGTTAGAAAAAGTAATTAAATAAATAAAAAGTATTAACCCCTCGGCGAGAATACTAAAACAAATTTATATAATAATAATATATAGTATAAGGAAGAAGGCCGTCGATATAAATAATTAAGAAATAATAATAAAGATATTAAAGAAAAATAATTATAAACTATACCCGGGATTAAATATTATAAATATAAAATAATTAGGATTCGCCCTTAAGCTAGACGAATATAATTATAAAAAAAAGTATTTAATACTCTTTCTTAAAATCCCGGACCTAGATATAATAAATAGATTAATAGCGGACGGGTTCCTAGAAAGCGAATAATTATTATTATATAAAAGATAGGAGAGAATAAATAACCTAAAGTAATATTTTAATTACTAGAAATACGGTTATATAACTTTAATTTATAAAAACTAGTTTAAATACGGGATTTATATAGAACCCTATTAATTATACGAATATAATACCGAAAGCCCGAAGGAAAAGCGTTATATAATTTACTCTAGATATTATAAATCCTAGAGTAAAGCGTACCTAGTTAGATAAAAAAAGATATACCGAATCCGATAAAGATTAGAGAATAAATTTAAATAGTTCGCGATATTATTAAAGATAGTAGCCCTAAGTTCCTAGGTATAATTTAATTAATAATGAATTTATACTAGTACCGGCTAAGGGTATAAGAAAGAGGAAAGTAATAACGAATATAACTAATAAAGTCTAAGATATTATTATTATATTAAGGAAGGTAAAGAGGCCGAGATAGAATAATAAATTAATAATAGTACCTAGGTAAATAATTCTTTAAATCCTAAATAACCTCCTAATAATAACGTTCGATTAATTAAATAAAAACCGGCTAGAATTAATACTACTAGGTAGTTAAGAAATAAACGAGGAAATTACGGATATAATATTAATATATAATAAATTATAGTACCTAATTTAAAGTTATATAATATAATATTAAGAAGAAATCGAAGCTAATAATAAGGTTACTCTAAAACGAGTAAATTAAAAATATCGATATTATAATTATTTAAAAGCCTAGTTAAAACCCTACTATCTAAATATTATATAACGATAGTATTAATTATTTTTACCTAGTATATAAGGGAGGCCTAAAGACCCGTATATATTTCTATATAAATAAAAGAATCGATATAAATAATTAAAAACTAGTTTATTATAAAGGCGACCTTTATTTTATAAAGATTATATTAAAAGAGCGAAGAAATAAAAAGAAATCTCGGTCGGATAAAATCGGGGAGGAGGAGGCTACTAGTCGAGGAATCCCCTATTATAAATAAGTATAAATTTATAGTATATATAACTTATTATTAATATAGTATACCTCGACCGATAATTTATTAATATTATTATTACTAGAAGAAACGTTAGCGGAGGAAAACGAATATATTTTTTTAAAGAATTTTAACCTTTACTAACCTAGTTAGAATAATACTAGGCAATATATATATTATATTATAACTAATTATCTTTTAAGAATAATAGAGTCGAGGGAAATAAAACTAAGGTTATTAAAAATATTTATTATATAAAAAGCCTAAAGATACGAAAATATAATCGATCTATTATTCTTTATAAGAGGAGTATATTAAATTATAAATAACTTTATAATCCGCGAAGACCTATATTATAACTCCGATTATAAGTTAATAATAACGGAATTCGAATAAATATAAAAAAAAGTAATACTATATATTTATTATACTTAAAAAAAGATTAAAGATAATATTATTTAAGAGGAAATATAATAGGGTATAAAGTTCTTTTATTAGGTACTAGAAAAGCTAAAATTTAAAAGTAAAAAAAATATTAATTAATATTTAAATAAGATAATAAAAGATTTCTAAAAAATTATTAAATTTATAATTTTATAAGCCCGTTTATATTAAGGAGTTAAATTTTATTAAAACTCCCGTTATATTAAGATTACGCTAAAGGTAAAAGAATATATAAAGAAATATAAACGAAGTTAAAATACCTAGACGGAGGAGGCCCTAAATATAGTAAATAATAAAAATATATATATAATTCGAAGAATAAAGACGTTTTTTTAATAAAAGAGTATATATAAAACTTTATTAAAGTCGACGAGAGTATAAAAACTCGTAAAATAAAAAAGAAGAAAAAATAACCGCCTTAAAGAGTTTCTTTAATTTTTAGTTATTAAAAATAATAAAGGAGAGAAAGCTAGAGACTTTAAAGGTAAAATAAAATTTTTTACGAAGAGTATTTTTCCCCCCCCTACCGACGGTAGATTTAAATAATATCGATAAAATAAGGTACCCGGAGCTTATTAGAATAAACTAGGAAATAATTAAAATAAAAGTATATAAAATAATATAATACCTAACGGCCGATAAAATATTAGGAATAACTAGAATCCCGAACCGATTCTTAAAAACTATAATAGAAATGGAAGTAATAAATATTATTATTTATTTATTCTAGGCCTACTTTAAATAAGGATATTACCCGAGGTATTTTAAAAGATTAATATAATAATCCTTAAAAGATTAAAGAAAGGCGATTATTTAAAGTTAAAGTTATATATATAGGTTTATTATACTCCTCGATATATTTAATAAAGCGCTAGAAGTAGTTATCTCTAGAAGGTTAAATAATATAACGGAGGAGTATAAATTATTATTACTATAGTAAATAAAGGCTAGATAAAGGCGTTTAATAAAAACCGCGCTAGAGACTCTTATAAATATAGTATATACTATATAAAACTATAATAGGAACGGGAGGGAAAAGGTAGTAAACCTACTATCGTTAAATATAACGGGAGCGTTCGATAACGTTTTATATAAGAGATTATTATATAATTTATAAATAAAAGGCGTTCCGAGCTTAATTATTAACTAGATAGTAAACTTTCTATCGGATAAAATTATATCCGTAATATTTAAAAAAAGAACGAGTATAATAAAGGAGGTAATAATGGGTATTCTATAAAGATTACCTATTTTACCGGTACTCTTTTTATTCTTTAATATATTATTAATCGAGGAGTATATTAAAATAAACCTATTAATATAAGTTAAAGAATTCGTAGACGATATTTACCTACTCGCCTATAGCGAGAGTATAGAGAAGAATTATACGAATTTAAAATAAGTCTATAATATTTACCTAAAGTAGGTAGTTATTTATAAAATATTATTTACTCTTTAGAAATACGAGCTAGTTTATATATCTCGAACGCCGAAGAAGTTTAATATAGAAATAACGATAAACTTTAAGAATATAGTTATCGAACCTAAAATAAATATTAAGATCTTAAGATTATATATCGATTTAAAATTAAAATAAGGATTATACCTAGCCTAGATTAAGGCTAGGGCGATTAACTAAAGCCGCGCTATAAAATATTTAACTAGTTCGATATAGAGCGCTATTTTCGCGAAGTATAAAATAATATATAATATAATAGTTAAACTAATATTAATATTTACGACTCCGATATAATATTAATTAAAAGGAACGACGGAGGCTATAAAGGGATATATAAAAATATTAATAATTATTTAGAATAATTACTTTAAAACGATTTTAAGAGTATTTAAGATTATTTTAATTCTAATACTCGAGGCTAAATCGGTAATCGTATTAATTAACCTTTAATTAAACCGCCTAATAATACGATATTAAATAAATCGGGGGACCTATTTAGTTATAACTACGGGAAATATATAAATCTAGAATAAACTTTAGTATAGAGGAGGTAGGTAATAATAAATACCTCTAATACCGATAACGGAAAAAAAAGCCTAGGCGCTTCGCGCCCTAGGATTTAAAGAATAATATAAAATAACTATAACTATAAAGAGGAGAAAAAACTAGATAAACCTAATCGAAGATATCGAAGAATATTAAGATATTAAGATTATCGACTAAAGAGTAAAAAACTAGGCCCGCTAACGATAACTAAATAAATAAAAGAGTTATAAAACGACGATTTTTAAATAAGCTATTAACCTAGCTTAGAAGGGAGATTTATTCGGGGATTAATTCGATTATTATAACTAGCTAAAAAAGACTAAAAACTTTATAACGGTATAATTAACTTATAATAAAATCGGATTAAATAAGTTCTTATACCGAATAAAGATATTTATAATCCGTAGCGCTAGCTACCCGTATAGATAAAGGAAATAAAGTATAAAGTATATACTACTATTTTACTCGGAACTAGCTAGGGATAAAACGGAGTTAATAAAATAAATAAATATATATAACTTTAAGAAGATATTATTATAGATCTAAAATATATATATAGCCGCGCGGTAAATAATAAAAACGGGATAACTCGGTTAATTCTTTTTTACTAAAGAATAGTTAATATAATTTAAATTATTACTAGGACCTAGCGATATACTTAAACTTATAAAGAAAAGGAAAAAAAAGAAGAAACCGCCGACTAAATAACTATAGGTATCGATTATTTAATAAATTTATAATAAAGCGGCCTATAAACCTATAAGATAAATAAATAGAATTAGAGAACTTAAAGTAGAAAGGAAATAAAGAGAAGGATAAATAATATTTTAGAATAATTATAACTATCGGCTACTAGCTAATAAAAAGAGGAAATAAATTATCGATAAATTAAAGTTTTTAATTAACGAGATTTCTTTAGTGGTTAATAGGCGCCGCTAGTAACCTTATTAGGAAAATATTCGCGGAACTCCCTTATTAATAAAGTAGTTTTACTAGAGTAAATATATAAATTAATTAATTAATTAAACCTTATTATAATATCGATTATTAAAGGTTTTATTTATATTTTACCCTAAGTTTAATACTATTAAAGACTTTAATTATATTTTCTTTATTAATTTATAATATTATCGGAAGCCTTTAATTATACCTTACCCTTAACTCACCGAAGGTTATTATTTATAATCTTCCGTAGTTATACCTACTTTAGTTAAAGACGCTAGTAAGCGTATATTAATATTACGAAAACCGGACGCGCTAAGACGCGAATTAGGGTTCACGATAATAAAGGAGATAAAAGAATTTATTAAGAATAAATATTTTAAATTCTTTTTCGACGAGTATACGAAAGCCTAGATCTACTTATAGTAAGCCTATATAAAATAATCCGGTATAAATAGAATATAAAAAGTCGGTTTAAAGTATATAAAAATAAAATTTATTAACGATAAAAGAGCCGGTAATAATAAGTTCTCTTATAAATACCTAGATAAAGATTTATAGGATAATATCGATTACTACGCTATAATATTATATAATATCCGAGAGGTTAATCTAAAAAGTATTTAGGGCCTATTCTATAAAAAAGATTTCTTAAAAGTAGAAATATATATTAAGATCTAGGCCTTAATTAAATACTAGGAATATAATTCCGTATCTTTATAAAGGTTAAAGGCTTTTAAATTTATAATACTTATTAAGCGACCTACTCCTATTATCGGCGGGGATAAAGAGTAGCATATATTTAATAAAGATTAACTTATTCTTATTAAAGATTAGGAGTAAAACGAAAAGGATATTTTTCGACCGATATAAAGTTTCGATATTAAAGATATTATCGCGAACGTTAATATTAAGGTTAAATTAAAATACCTAGAAGATAAATAATAAATAATAATACTACCTAATTTTTTATCTTTTAACGATAACTACTTTTTATTAATTTATACTCTATCTAATACCGAGTATATGTATATTAAGAATAATAATAAAAGCTTCGATATCTTTAAAAGATTTTAGAAAGTTTAATTAATAAATTAAATTATAAAATATTATAACGATATTTAAGGCTTTAAGAAGAAGTGAATTTTCGTTATTAATCTCGATAATTTAGCCTTAAAAGAATAAATTATTATTTTTCAAAAACTAACTTAAGATCTTAACGAAGATTTAAATAATTTATAATAACTTCGATAACGTAGCTAGAGATAACTTCGATAAATAATAAAAATAATTAAATAATACTAACTTTCAGCGGGAAGACGTTAAGGTAGTATATAAACTATTAAAGATACCTTACGTTAATAAATCGAAAACCGGCTTTAGCGGCTCGGGGCTATTAGGTAAATTACCTCGGGCGTTTATAATAAATTTAGGGCGCCCGAATAATCTTAAATACCCGTTAAATACCCGTCGAGTACCTTTCGAGTATTAAATCGCTCGACGGGCGCTCGACGGGCGCCCGAGGCCGTTATAAAATAAATATCGGGCTCCCTATAAATATAATTTAAGCCCGGAGCTTTAAGGGCCTTAACTTTAGAAAATTATATAATTTAAGGCCTAAAATTTTAAAAAATCTTAATATTCTATAATCGCCTTTATCGACGTTAATAACCCTCTAGAACTACCTTTAACGCCAGTAAATTTTAATACCCGGAATCGATCGATTTCGGCGAAATCCTTACGGGGGTAACGCGTAGGCTATACGCTAGAGTATATACTATAGTATACGATAATTATGGGGGTACGACAGCGATAGGGCTATAACTATAAATAGAATAAAGCTATAATTATAAATAGAATAAGATCATGACTATGAATAGGGGCTATAGACGGGGGTTAAAATTAATAGCGCACCCCTAATTTAGCGCCCGTTAGTGGCGGTTTTAGGTTTACTCGGTATACGCCCGAGTAGCCCTAGGCCCTTTAGCTATATACCTCGGGCGTATATCGAATCGGTAGATAAATATTATATTTAAGAGTCCTAAGGCGCCCGTCGAGCGCCCTAAACTATAATCGAGCCACTTTTCGTTTTACCGACGTAGGAAGAGTCTACGATAATCTTTCGTATACTAAGTATATCGCTATCTCAAGTACTCGAATTCTAGTAGTAGCGTCCTATTAGTAAATTTAGTAAATTAAGGGTCTAGATAACGTACTATTAATAAATTTAGTAATTACGGGTTTATTTTAATATAATTAATAACTTTAGTAACTCGTATATATTATTAAAATATTAATAATAACTTAGTCCTATTATAAAGCTAAACTAAATAAAGTTTTCTAATTGTCTTTATTAATAATAATAATCCCTGGTAACGATTATTAACGCTAGCCACCTACTAGGCCTAGAATAATATATTTTAACTAAAGTTTTTACGGAGGCGTGACGTAGGTATATCCGAGGAGAATATATATATATAAACTATATTATATCGTATACTATAGCGTATACCCTAGCTTATATTATAGTATATATTATAGCGTATACCCTAGCTTATATTATAGTATATATTATAGCGTATACCCTAGCTTATATTATAGCGTATATTATAGCGTATATTATTGAATATACTATAGGGGGCTTTCGTCTAATATTTTAAAAACTACTACAGGGAGTATATACCGTATATTATTTAAAATATCTTTACCTATATTATTCGTATATAATTTTATAATATACGTAAATTACGTATACTATTACGTATATTATAGGGTATATTATAACCTATAATATAACTTATATTATAACGTATACTATTACGTATATAATTACGTATATTATAGGGTATATAGTAGGTTTATTCGTCTAATATTTAAATTATTAACGGTTTACCGAGCTACTAAACCTATTAAACCTATTAATAGTAGATATTATTTATTAATAGGACCCTATCTAGAACGCCGATTTATTAACCCTATTAATCCTTATATTATTTAATCTAGAGTTTAAGTATAAATTAGTAAACGATTTTCTAATAAAATTAATAATACTTAAAGTATACTAACTTTTATATTTTAGATTTACCGATGAAAGTAATATTGAATAATATTATATTCGAAATAATAATTAATAAAATCGAATTTAATATATATAGGATCTTTATCGGTATAGAGGCAATATTTTCTATAATCTCCGTATTCATAAATACTCTTATAACTACGAAAGGTACCGAAAATACTTATTTTATAAAGAATAAAATAATAATATTCCTATTTATATTTATCGTTAATAAATATAATTATAAAACCGAGATTATAGGCTCTTAGGTTAATAATATCGTCATAAATAATTTATATCTAATCGTCTCTACTTTCTAATTATTATCCTCTTTAACTTTAGATAGGTCGATTTTATTAATTATTTAAAATAATTATATAACATTATTTATATTTAGGTAGCCGAGTCTTTTATATTATAAAATTAAGGCCTTAATATTTATAATAAATAAAGCGAGTTAACTTTATTTTCATATACGTAGGATATAAAGATTATAGTTTTAAAGAGTTATAATATATTAAGATATAGTACCTAGGGTGTATATAGTAATATGAAAGTAAATATATAGACTTAGTGAAGACTCTTATTACTCGATAGAAGAACTAATCTTTAAGAAATTCTAGGAGCTAGGAGTAGCTAGCTAATTATATAATAACGTATTTAGTTATAATATTAATAACTTATCGGCTACTATTAGAATACAAGTGTATAGGACTATCTAATAACTACTTACTAAGCAGATACTTAATAATACTTAGTATCAGGGTCTTGCACGTATATTCGCTCTTATCCTCTATAGATAATTAATTAAGAAGTATTTCTACCTATTTATATTCAATAGGTTATAAGCCCGGGCTCTACGTATATATCCGCTACATATTCACTATATTATCATAGTATTAATAGTAGTAACACGGCGTTATTACTTTATCGTAACTACGTTTAGGGCGCACTAGATTACGCCTTTAAGAAATTCTTAAATTAGGGCCTTAGTACCTAAAATATTATTCCGCCGGTCCCGCCTCTATTAGGGAATAGCCTAATAGATTCTATATATAACTACCAGAAGATAACTAATCGTATTATATAGTATACGCTAGAGAGTAGCTAATCGTTTATAAAGAGTTTATACACCGCTAGAAAATAGCTAATTACTAGTAAAGTTACTATAGCTAGAAAATAGCCTATTACTAGAAAATGGCCTATTACTAGAAAATAACCTATTACGAGAATGTAGTTAAAACCGGCTAATACTAGCGTACTCCTTATATACCTAAATAGAACTTTAAGGGGGTAGTTATATATAATAGCTATTCATTATTATTAAACTCGGGTAACTTCTTTATATAGTTTATTATTTTTACTAACGGCGTATTAATAGCCTTAAACTTACAAGACTTATTCAAGGCCTAGAATTATCGTAACTAATTAATATCGTAGCTCCTTTACCGCTTTACTCGGTCCGTAAAAAAGAGATAAACTACGAACTCTATAATTAAAAAAAGTTATTAAATATAAATAATAATTATAACTCGAAGTTATAATAATTATTATTATTATTAGAATAATTATTATTCGCCTTTATAACCTCCGCTTATAAATTTATAGTTAAATAAATATTAATTATACTACCCTCTAATATTTAAGTTACGTCGTTTAGAACGATTATAATAATAATAATTGTTACGGAAATAATAACCGTTTAGGCCTAAGCTACCTCGTTTTATAATTAAATATTAATATATTTTTTAGAGATTTTTAACCTATGTATTCTTACGAACCTAATATATAATTAAGAAGATTTATATAAAAGTATATAACGATAAAAGGTACGACGATAAAATATATAAATACCGTTATTAATCCGATTCGCTAGCTACCTTTAGTTATTTATAAATAAATTAGCGCTAGAACTACCTAATAATACTAAATTATTTAGCTTAATTACTTAAATACTATTATTATATCGTAGTACCTAAAAGTTATTTAGGTATTCGATAAAACCGAAAAATTAAATTTTATAAAAGACTTCGTCCGCTAGAAGTAAAAAATACGTAATAATTTCGACGTTATAGATTTATAGGAATACCTTAAAGATTCTTTTATTAAGGCTTTAGAACTAGACGTAGGTAAATCTAATTATATAATCGAAACTACGCACTAATAATTTAATAATAATTTAATAATTTATAATATCTTTCGTCGCACCGTTAGTCCGGTAATATATATAAAGATTAAGACCGAAAAGATGGCCTTATAAGTTTAGAAAATAACTATAAAGAAATTTAAACCCCGTAGCTCCGGCTACCTATATATTATTTTGGATAAACTCGACTAGTTTACCGCCTCTTAATACTAAAGCCTTAGTAATTATACTAATAAATTTTAAATTATTTATAACGAGCTTTATAAATTTAATTACTTCAAATTAAATAATAATATTATAATCTAGTAGTTTTATGGTAATCTCGGTCTTAAATATTAACGGTGTTACGAATCCTTCGCCGAAGACTATAATTTATTTAATACCGATAATACTACTAACGTCGGCAAAACGAAAAGTGGCTCGATCGTGGCTTAGGGCGCTCGACGGGCGCCCCGGGAGCCTTAAACGCGACACCTATCTACCGACTCGATAGGCGCCCGAGGTATACAGCCAAGGGGCCTAGGGCCACTCGGGCGCATACCGAGCAAGCCTAAAACCGCCACTAACGGGCACTAAATTAGGGGTGCGCCACTAACTTTGGACCCCCGTCTATGGCCCCTGTTCATGGCCATGGCCCTATTCCATTCATGGCCATGGCCCCATTCCATTTATGGCCATGGCGCATTCTATGGTCCTGTCGCTGTCGCTACCCCCTAACTGTTACTGTCGCACCTATAAACCCCTGACGCATGCCTTGGCGCATGGCCTGCGCATCACCCCCGCGAGGATTTCGCCTGAATCGATCGATTCCGGGGATCAAAACTTGCTGGCGTTGGGGGTGGTTCCGGGGGGTCGCTGCCGTCGATAGGGGCGATCACAGAACATCAAAATTTTAGGTGGTAAATCATGTGATTTTCTAAGGCCAGGGCCCCTGAAGCTCCGGGCTTAAATTACGCTCGTTAGGAGCCCGACGCGTGTCTTATAGCGGCCTCGGGCGCCCGTCGAGCGCCCGTCGAGCGACTTAACGCTCGAAGGGTAGTCGGCGGGCGCTCGACGGGCGCTCGGGGCCGTTCGGGCGCCCCGAGCCTACCTCGGGCGCCCGAGGTAGCTTGCCTAATGGCCCCGAGCCGCTGGAGCCGGTTTTCGATTTGCCGACGGAGACGAGTCAGGTATTATACTATTTATAATAAATTATAATATAATAATCTCGGCTATAATATTTAACGTGACCGTAGCCGCCGCGGTCGAGGTAGCCGCGGCGGTAGAGGCGGTAAAGTTAATAATAACAATAGTAAAGATAATAATAATAATAGGAATAAGGATAAATCGCCTTATAAACGGGCTAGAGCTGATACCGAAGGAAATATAAAAATTTATTACGCCCTAGCCGGTATTAACTCTAAAGTCTCTTAACTCTAAATATTCGATACTAGTTATATCGTTTATATTACTTATAATTACTTTATATTTATAGAATATATTAAGCTTAAGAGTACCGATACTATTAACGAGTTTAAGAATAAGTTAATATTATATAATAATAAAATTATTAAATTATTATATTTAGGCGATAATAATATTTAGTACCTATAAATTAATAATATTATATACGTTCTTAATAGTGGTTTTAATCTTATTTCGTATACTAAACTTTAGCGAGCTACGTCGGTAAATCGAAAACCGGCTCTAGCGGCTTAGGCCCTAAAGGTAAATTACTTTAAACGCCCGAAATAAACTCGGGGCGCCTAAACGGCCCCGAGCGTATATCGAGCGCCCCTTCGAGCGCTTTAACGCTCGATAGGTGCTCGACGGGCGCCTAAGGCTATTATAAAATTAGCGTCGGGCTCTCTATAAGCGCCTTTTAAGCCCGTAGCTTTAGGGGCCCTAACCTTAGAAAATCACATGATTTACCACCTAAAATTTTCAAAAATCTTGATGTTCCATGATCGCCCCTATCGACGGTAGTAACCCCCCGGAACGACCCCTAACGCCAGCAAATTTTGATTCCCGGATTCGATCGATTCGCGCGAAATCCTCGCGGGGGTGACGCCCAGGCCATGCGCCAGGGTATACACAGCGACAGCAATGGGGGTACGACAGCGGCAGTTATAGGGGTGCGACAGCAATAGGGCTAAGGCCATGAATGGGGTCCCATGGCCATGGACGGGGGGTAAAGTTAGTGGCGCACCCCTAATTTAGCGCCCGTTAGTGGCGGTTTTAGGCTTGCTCGGTATATACCCGAGTGGCCCTAGGCCCCTTAGCTGTATACCTCGGGCGTACGTCGAGTCGGTAGATAGGTATCGCGTTTAAGGCTCCTAAGGCGCCCGTCGAGCGCCCTAAATTATAATCGAGTTATTTTTCGTTTTACCGACGTAGCTATATACTAGGCTTTATTTTAAAGGGGATTTTAATTGGATCTAAAGATATTATTACGACCCTTTAGGATTATAATCTTTATATCCTATATATATATAAATAAAGTTAACTCGCTTTATTTATTATAGACGCTAAGGCTTTAGTTTTATAATATAAAAAACTCGGCTACCTAGGTAAAAATGATATTATACGGTTATTTTAAATAACCGATATAATCGACCTATCTAAAGTTTAAGAGGATAATAATTACGAGATATATAGCGTTAGAAAAATATACGCGTATTTATATAAACGTCGCCTGCGGTAGAGACGATTTAAATTCGATATTATTTATAACGATATTATTAACCTAAAAGTCTATGATTTCGGTTTTATAATTACGTTTATTAACGATAAATATAAATATAATTATTACTATTCTATCCCTTATAAGATAAGCGTCTTTAACGCCTTCCGTAGCTATAAAAGCGTTAAGGAATATAAGGACTATAAGATTTATTACCTCTATATAAATAAGAATCCAATATATATCGATAGGGTATTCACCGACTACCGCTTCGAATATAATATTATCTAGAGTTATTCTATCCTTAGTGACCCCTAAATAAATAGCGTATTAGAGCGCGTCGGCTATATTTTATTTAAAAGGATATATAGTCTACTAGTTAATAACGGGCTTAATAATAAACTTATCCTAAAGTTTATCGCTATAATAAATTAGCTCCGAAACCGCTCTCCTATATTTATAATAAACGTTACGCTTTATTAGGCCTTTATTGATATACGCCCTAATTTATTATATCTACGTAATATTAGTTAGATAGGTATTTATTAAGAACGCTAAATTATAGAGGAGAATTAATATAAATTCACCGATTATATTGGAATACAGGATTACTAAATAACTATTTAGTAAGTAGATACTTAGTAATACTTGGCATTAGGGTCTTATACGTATATTCGCTCTTATCCTCTATAAATAATTAATTAAGAAGTATTTCTACTTATTATAGTTTAATAGGTTATGAGCCCGGGCTCTATATAAATATCCGCTATATACTCGCTATATTATTATAGTATTAATAGTAGTAATACGACGTTATTACGTTGTCGTAATTATATTTAGGACGCACTAGATTACGCCCGTAAGAAATTTTCAAATAAGGGGCTTAGTACCTAGAATATAATTTCGCCGGCCCCGCCTCTACTAGGGAATGGCCCGATAAACTATATATATAACTACTAGAAAGTAGCTAATCGTACTATATAGTATATACTAGAGAGTGGCCAAATCGTTTATAAAGAGTTTATATACCGCTAGAAAATAACTAATAAACGAAGTACGCTATTGGAAAATAATTAATTACTATACTAGGAAGTGGCCAATCGCCGTAATCGGCTAATATTAATATACTTTATATATACCTTAATAAACACCTTAGGGGTAGCTATATATAAGAGTTATTTATTATTATTAATACCTCTATATAACTTATTATAATCGTTACTAGCGTACTATAACTTTAAGTTTATAAAGTCTCTTTTTTAAACCTAGAATAATCGTAACTAATTACCGTTATAGCTTATTTACCGCCTTAAAAAATAAACGTTAATAGCGTTAATAGTTAAGAATAGATTTATAACTCCGTAGTCGGGGAAAAATATTATAAATTATAATTATAGGTTATAATTACGATTATAACTCCTACTATTAAAGTAACTATTAAAGTTATTCACCTTTATTCTCTTATATAGAGTAATAACGAGTTAAACCCTAAATATACTATCCTCTAAGTTTCTAGCCTCGTTATTTAAAACGATAATAATAATAATAATTATTAAAATAAAAATAAAACCTAGAGTAGTTTAAGGCTAAACCTCTTTATTTAATTATTAGAAAATAGTATACCCTTTAGAGACTCTAGCTCCGTACCTTTTAATAGATTGAATAAATAGTCGATTACCTCTATAATAAAGTATATACGTATAACGATAGAAGAGATATTAATATAATATATATATACCGCTATCGATCCGACTCCCTAGCTAGTTTTAGTTACTCTAAATTAATACTAGAACCGCCTAGTAATATTAAGTTATTCGGCCTTATACCTAGGTTACCGCTAGTATATCGGTATTCGTAAAGGCTATTTAGGTATTTATTAAAGTCGAAACCTTAAATTTAATAAAAGGCTTTATTAAATAGAAGTAGGATATATATAATAACTTTAACGTAATGGACTTATAGGAATACCTCGAAGATTTATTTATTATAGCCCTAGAACTGGACGTAGGTAAGCCTAACTACGATATCGATACTATATATTAATGATTCACCGATAATAAGATAATTTATAATATCCTTCGTTGTACCGTCGCCTCTATAACCTACGCTAAAATTAAGAATAATAAGATCGCTATTATAGCCTAGACGATAATTATAAACGAATTTAAACCTTATGACTCCGGTTATTTATATAAAATATTAGCTAAGTTTAATTAGTTTACTACTAGTCAATACGATAGTCTTAGTAATTATACTAGTAAGTTTTAAGAGGCTTATAACGAGTTTTATAACTTTAATTACCTTAAATTTAATAATAACTTTATAGTTTAATAGTTCTACCGTAATCTTAGCTCTAATTACTAGCGCTACTATAAAATATTTACTAAAGATTATAACCTATTTAATATCGATAGTACTATTAAGACTAGCCTAAATATAGCGATCTTTTATTTCCGTAATATACTATACCTATAGGTTAGTAGTATTAGCTATAATTAACTATATCGGCAAATTTTAGAAGTAAATATTAGTATACTCTAAGCGTTATTAGCCCTATTAGAAAGCCGTTTACGGGTTTATACTAAAACTCTATATTAAATACCGAACCGAGGCTTAATAGGATTAATAAGTCGGGGGTCTAGGTAGAGTCCTATTAGTAAATAATATTTACTATTAATAGGTTCAGTAACTCGATAAATCGTTAATAATTTAAATATTATACGAATGACCCTATTATATACCCTATTATATGGCCTATAGTATGCGTAATAGTATACACTATAATATGAGCTATAATATAAGTAATAATATACGTAATAGTATACGTAATAGTATACGTAATAGTAAATACGTAACCATGGTATACGTAATAGTATACGTAATAGTAAATACGTAACCATGGTATACGTAATAGTATACGTAATTATAGTATACGGAATAGTATACGTAAAGATTTGCGTATAGGTATACGTAAAGGCATATACTATAATTATAGAAAATATATACGCGTACTCCCCGGATATACCTACGTGACGTCCCCGCGAGAATTTTGGCTAAAACTTATTATTCCGGGCCCGGTAGGTCGCTAGCGTTAATCGTTATCGCTAAAGGTCGCTACCGTTAATAACGATAATTATAGAACTTTATTTATTTCAGCCCTATAATAGGGCTGGCTACTATTAGTATATTAACGATATATATAAATTACTAAAATTATTAATCCTATTAAAATTAACCTAGAGTTATTAATAGGATACTACCTAGAACCCCGATTTACTAAATTTACTAAAAGTTACCTACCTAGACCCCTAATTTACTAAACCTACTTATAAGACGCTAGTAGCCCTATCCGTAAATTAGGGCTACTATTAGGACGCTAGTAGCCCTATCCGCGCGGTCGGTAACTCGGCTTTTAATAGGAGTTTTTAAAATTTACCGATATAGTATTTACTATATATATTTTAATACTATAGTATATCCAAGGACCTAATTAAGAAGGAACTATTCGATCGTACCTCTACTACGCTAACTTTATTAGGCGGGTACAGTACTATACTATTTATAATAAACCCTAGTATAATAATCTTAGTTATAATAACTAATACGACCGTAACCGGCGCGGTCGAGGTAACCGCGGTAGAGGCGGCGGTAGAGGTAATATTAATACTACTATTAAAAATAATAGTAATAATAATAAGAGTAAAGATAATAAATCCGATAAATTAAATAAGCGCTAAAGGTTTAATACTAAAGGTAATTCTAATTTAGGAAATATAGAATACTACTACGCCCTCGTAGGCATTATAACTAATATTTCTAAACTCTAAGTCTTAGATACCGGTACTACCGTTTATATTAACTACGATTACTCTACTTTTATAGAGTATAATAAGCTTAAGGGCGCCGATAATATTAATAACTTTAAAGGCGGCCTAACGTTATATAATAACGGCGTTATTCGGTTACTATATTTAAAGGATAAAGATATATAATACCTCGAGGTTAATAACGTTATATATATTCTTAATAGCGGTTTTAACTTTATTTCCTATATTAAACTTTAACGAGCTAGTTACCCCTTAGGCTTTATTTCTAAAGAGATCTTTATCGGTAAATCTCAAAAACTCCTACTAAAACCTGAGTTACCGCCCACGCGGATAAGGCTGGTAGCGTCCTATTAGTAACTTTTACTAAGAAAAGTTATTAATAGGATACTACTAGTAGCCCTAATTTACGAATAAAGCTACTAACGTCCTATAAGTAGGTTTAGTAAATTAGGGGTCCGGGTAGGTAACTTTTAATAAATTTAATAAATCGAGGTTCTAGGTAGTATCCTATTAATAACTTTAAATTAATTTTAGTAGGATTAATAACTTTAGTAATTTATATATACCGTTAATATACTAATAGTAGCCAGCCCTATTATAAGGCTGAAATAAATAAAGTTCTATAATCGTCGCTATCGATAGTAGCGACCCCTAGCGACGACTATTAACGCCAGCGACCTACCGGGCCCGGAATAATAAGTTTTAGCTAAAGTTCTTATAGGGGCGTTACGCAGGTATATCTAGAGAGAACGCGTATATATATTCTATATTATAGCGTATACCTTTGCGTATACCTTTACGTATATCATTCCGTATACTATGATTACGTATATCATGATTGTGTATACTATTATTACGCATACTATTATTCATACTATTGCGTATATAATTATGTATATATTTACTTATATTATAGCTCATATTATAGCGTATATTATAGCGTATACTATGGTATATACTATTAAGTATATAATGGGGGCTTTCGTCCGTTATTTAAATTACTAATAGTTTACCGAGTTACTAAACCTACTAATAGTAAATATTATTTACTAATAGGACCCTACCTAGGCCCCCGACTTACTAATCCTACTAAACCTCGGCTCGGTATTTAATATGGAGTTTTAGTATAAACCCGTAAACGGTTTTCTAATAAGGCTAATAGCGCTTAGAGTATATTAATATTTACTTTTAAAATTTACCGATGTTTATCGGATCTAAAGAAATTACTATAATCCTATAAAACTATAACCTCTATATTCTATACATAAATTAGTAATAATTAGTACTAGTTACTATTAATACTGAAGCCCTAACTTAATAATATAAGAGACTCGGTTATTTAGGGAAAAATAATATAGTGCGGCTATTTAAAATAACCGACGGTATCGATTTATTAAATGTTAAGGGCGATAGCGGCTATAAGACCTATAGTATTATAAAGATATATATTTATTTATATAAACCCAGCCTACGAAAGAGCCGTTTCGAATACAACGTTATTTATAATAATATTATTAATCTTAAGGCCTATGGCTTCGGCTTTATAGTTACCTATATTAACGATAAGTTTAAATATAACTACTACTATTTCATACCTAATAAAATAAGTATAATTAGTATCTTTTATAGCTATAGGTCCGTTAAAGAATATAATAACTATTATATCTATTACCTCTATACCGATAAGGATTTTATATATATTAATAGGGCGTTCGCCGATTACCGGTATAAATATAATATTATTTAAAGCTACTCTATCCTTAGGAACCCTTAAATAAATAATATATTAAAACGCGTTAACTAAGCTTTACTCTAGAAAGTATATACCCTACTAAACGATAACGGTCTTAATAAGATACTAATTCTAGTATTTATCTCGATTATAAATTAACTCCGAAATCGGTCTTTTATTATTATAATAAATATTATACCCTATAAAGGCTCTACTAGAATACGTCCTAATCTATCGTATTTATATAATATTAACTAAATCGGCCTATATTAGGACTACTATATTATAAGTAAAAACTAGTAGAAGTTTACCTAACGTAGTATTAAAGGCGCCTTTATTAGGTATAAAGGTAACTACTTTTATCGAATATTAATCTTTATAAATAAAGTACTCCGTTTTACTTAGGTTTAATAAATAGAGGAGCGCTATATTAAAAATAAATATACTACGATATAAATACTATTAATTAATAAATTTTTTAGAATAGTTCCCCGTTAGGGGGGCGATATTATAATAAAATTTAAAAGTACCTTAGGCCTATATAAACCTCCTATTAATATAGAATTAAATATCGATGACTACGGGTATAATAATAGTAGCTTTAAGTTTATTATAATCCCCTTATAGCGACCTATTAAATACGTTATCTCGTTACGGTTATTAAGGCTAAAAGTTAATATACCTAGCCCTAGCCTATAAACGCTATAACTATTATTAATTATAAACGATATATTATCGCGAGTAATAATACTAGAGTCCTCGAGCTCTAATTTATTAGACGATATAAATCCGGCTTAATATTCCCCCGCCTCCGCCTCGCCCGTAATATTAATAAGAGTATTTAATAGGTATTTAGAACTACGCGAACCTACCTTCTCTCCCGACCTAATAGTACTATTAGTTAAGGCGTTATTATATAAGTTATATAAATTTAAAATATATAAAGAAGCTATAGTTAATACGCTAAATAAAATATACTAATAACTTAATATAGAGGCCGAAATTAATTCACTTTTAATTAATAGTATTTAGATACTAGCTAACCTACCTTATAATCGAAAAATCCTTCGCGGTAAATAGGTTTATAAATTTAAACGTAATACCGTTAACGAGATAAATCGCTATAAAGCCCGTTAGGTTATACATAACTTTAAATAATATTAAGGAATCGATTTTAATAAAATATTTACGTCGGTAATTAAGCCTATAAATTATAAAGTATTATTCGTTATTATTACGGCGTTCGACCTCGAGCTCGAATAAATAGACATATAAACTATATTTCTTTATAGCGAGATCGATAATAATAAAATCTATATCGAATAGCCCACCGGTTTTAGTAATGATTTAGGCTATATATATCTACTAAAATATACCCTATATAGGCTTAAATAATCCCCTTATATATAATATATTACTTCTATTATCTTTCTCGCTAAACTAGGTTTTATACCCCTAAATACGGATTTTAATATCTTCTTTAGTTATAATACCTAGCTAATTATTACCCTATACGTCGATAATATATTAATTACTAGTATTAGGAAGGCCGTTATTACTTAGTTTAAATAACGACTAAACAATAAATATAAAATAACTAATCTCGGGTTTATTACTTATTATTTAGGCCTTAAAGTCGCGCGCGATCGCCTTAATCATATATTATCTTTAAGCTAGGAGGTTTACCTAGAAAAAATATTTAAGAATTATAATATATAGAATACTAAAGCTAAAGTTATAAGAGTTTTAATAAATTTAATAATTAAATTTATCTCTATAAATAAAGGCTACTAGGCTAAACCTACTTTTTTAACTATATATTAATTAGTTATCGGATTATTAATATATACTATAATAAATATACGACCTAATATCGCCTTCGCGGTATTAATAATAAGCCGCTATACTTCTAACCCCGATAAAACCTATTAGGTTATAATCAAATATATATTCCGTTTCCTACATAGTATATTATATCTAAAGTTTATATTCTAGGGTTTACTCGCCCTATTAGAGGGCTATATTAATATTAATTAGGCTAGTAATTATAATACGCGATACTTTACCTCTAACTATACGTTTAATCTCGGTAGTATAATTATTAACTAGTAATTTAAATATTGGCTAGTAACGAGATCTAGGTATACGTCCTATTGGCTACGAACTTTTAGCTACTATTTATAGTAGTCTAAAAAACTAAGAGATCTTATATCGCGACGCGTTAAGCCTATCTCGTAGCGTTATCTATATTCTTAACGCGACCGTAGTATCGATAAAGAGAAATCCCTCCTCCTCCTCCTCCTCCTCCTCCCCCCCTCTCCCTTAACGAATTAAAACGATAAAGAACGAACCCTCTACGATACGATTAATTAGAAAAATAGCCGTAGTCGCGGCCCGATATATTAGAAAAAGGGGACTATAAAAAGAATACGTCTACTATACCTATATATAAGAAAGAGTATAGAATAGATATATATATACGAAGCCGAAACCTTAGGCCTAAATAAGGGCTCCCGTCTAACTACCTATTAAATACTAGTAATATTCGAACTATAAAAGGCTTCCTCCACTCTAAAAGTTATAAAATAACTACTATATAGAGCCCTATAGGACTAAATGTTTTCCTCCGCTATTAACGAGTAGGTGAAGTATAGGTATATAAAATAAAACTCGCGTAAATAGAAGGACCTTTATTTATACTTTTAGATATTAGTACTTATATAGGAGTCGTAGCCCTAGTAGCCGGGTAATTATATTAAAGTACCGGCGGGACGTAAAATCCGCTATAATAAAAAAATAACTACGTATATATAATTAAAAATAAAGGCGAAAGAGTATAGAAGAATAATAGAGAGGGATAGTAGGGCTAGCGTACCAGTATAATAAGATATATAATACTTAGCTATAATTATATTTATATATACTATAAGGGCTTAGGCCCGTAACGGAGATAAATAATAAATTTTAGAAGGACGGGTAAATATAAGGGATAAGATAACGAGGTTATCTAGATTTAATATAAAATCGCTAACTTTAAAAATTTACGCGAAGAAGAAACTTAAAAGAAGAATTAATAGTATATAGAAAGGCCTACTAATTAATAGGCCAAAATATCTAGAACCGAGATTAGGGATAAACTAAAGTTTTTATTCTTTTAAAAGATTTCTTTAGCGGCTATTTAGTAACGCTATCGGGCATTATACGTATTCTATAGAACTCCCTCATAAGCGAAATAATTTTACTTAAGTAGGCGTATAAATTAATTAATTAATTAATCAATTTAAATATTAATTAATTGTTACTTTATTATTTTATAAAGCCGAATACGCTAGTTAAATATAGGCTACTAAGGAAGCTATTTAGTTTAAAAAGTTATTAAAATAATTAATATTTATTACCTTTATACCCTATACTAGGGGGAAATCTAAAGATTATATATTAATACTACTTATTAATATACCCTATATACTTATTACCTTTTTAGCGATACCCACGTAGTTCGCGCTTATTATAGTTATCTTTTATAATCATTAGGGTATTATAGCCCTAGCTAAAAACCCCTAAGATTATAATCGTATTAAATAAATATATTAACCTATAATACTACAACGCGAAAAGATCGTATTAAGCGAAATTAAATTCCGTTATATCTTTATAATCGTTAATAGATTTATTAAAGCCCTTCTTAAAATTAAATTCGATATCTTTCGGGCTACTCTAGGCCTCTAATAATTTATATAAAAAGACTTTTAAGCCTTTATATACTAAAAATACGACTCTACGGGGATACCCAAAGAGTCGTATTTAAAGCTTAGCGTATATTTAGCGCCTCCCTAATAAATTAGAAATTAATATATAATTTAATACTAATTAATAACTACTCTATAAATTACTATTAAATCTTTATAGCCTTATTTAAGGTCTTTATAAAATATACTCTCTAAGTTTTAGCTAAATCGCGTCCGTATATATAACAGTATATCCTAACTCGCTCTAGGTACTTTTAGGCTATACGCGGCGACGATAAAATCGCTTTATAATTTATTATTTTTATTTAGCCCTCCTATAACCCTTATAGATAAATATATACGTCGCTAGAATATCCCCTAAATATCCGTTATAATTATATATTATTATACCTATAGTATTTAATAGTCCCCGTAGTATCCTAGGCGGTCTTTATACCTTTAGTAGTTACTTCCCCGTAGAACCCTATAGTATCCGACTATTTCTAATAATTTTCTCGTAGTATTTATATCGTTTATTAATACTCCGACCTAGTTACTACCTAAATTTGGCGTGTATAGGTTAACTATCAAATAAAAATTTTAAAATACCGTATTTTATTAAAAAACGGAATATTACTCTCTTAGCCCCTACCGATATAACTTAGTTTTATAACTTAGCCTCTACCGACGTAACTTAATTCTATAACTTAGCCCCTACCGATATAGCTTGGCCCTATATTTAACCTCTACCGATATAACTTAACCCTATAACTTAGCCTCCACCGATATAAATAAACATTATAACTTGGCCTCTACCGATATAACTTAGCCCCAAAGCTTGGCCCCTATTAATTATAACTTAGGCCCATAATTTAACCTCTATAAACTATAGTTTTAGTTTTTATAACCCATTATAACGACCTCAAAATAAGGGGAATACGGGGCTATTTTTAGAGACTTCTTAATAAAGGATCTCGTTCGAGTAGGAGTATTAGAATATAGGACTACTAAGTAACTACTTAATAAATAGATATTTAGTAATATTTAATATTAGGGTCTTATACGTATATTCGCTCTCATCCTTCATAGATAATTAATTAAGAAGTATTTCTACCTACTATAGTTTAATATTAAATACTATACTACCTATAATAAATTATAATATAATAATCTCGGTTATAATACTTAGCGTAATTATAGCCGCCGCGGTCGAGGTAGTTATACGGAGAATATTGTCGAAATAGGAGCTAATTGGCCTCACTAGCCGCGCGTATAACGCGATACTAGTATGGCCTTGGTAGCCCTTATAGTTAGTCGCTCTAGTATCTCTATATAGTAATAATATAAATATTATCTATTTTATATTTTAATAGGTTATAAGCAGGGGTGTAGGGCCCTATTTAATAAACGTCGTTCTTTACCCTCCTATACTAAGGTAGTGCGCTATTGTTTCCGTAACTGGCTAGAATCGCCCCTACTATAGCTATTATATTAACGGTATAGTAATTTATCTAGTTAACTATATATTAGTTATAAAACGTTTAGACGTAATTATTATACCGTCCTAATAATATTTATAATAATACTTTAATATAGTAGCTATTACGACGCCGGTACCTTAATATACTTTACCGCCTTCGTTGATTTAGGAGTTAAAAATTCGGTGGCTAGGAGATTATAGTTTTAGTAGTTAAGTTTTATAATTAAACTAGCTTTATAGATTTAGCCCCGGATACCGAAGACTCCGGGCTAATAAAGACCGAATAAATTAATATATAAATAAACCTATTCCTTATAAACTCGTTAATAATTTTATATTTATTATAATTCTAGGGGTATTACCCCGTTAATAATAATAAGAAATTAAGATTCGAATAGCCTAGAATTATTTAATAAAAAAGGATAAATATTTTAATAGTTCTTAATTATCTTTTAGTTATTTCTTTATTAACCTTCCTAATTCTAGCCTCCTATTTTTAATTAATATATATTATAATTTTTATATAAATTACCTTAAGATTTAATAATATAGAATAATCCCCTAAGCTCTCCCCTAGAGTAATAGTTAATTAAGTTAATTAAGATATTATTAATAATTTATAAAAGCGTTTTTTAAACGATTTACCTTATAATCTTCGCGCGAATTATACTACCCTTAATTTTCTACTCCTATATAACGATATCGGCTTCGAGGTAAATTATAAATAAATCGAAAATAAACTTAATAGTATTATAATATTTATAACCGATTTATTTTTTTACCCTTCCTCGATTTTATATTCTTATAATTATATACCTCGGGCGTATCGAGACGCTATAGACTCTAGTCCTAATATACCGAGTATATAAGATTTATTTAGGTTTAAAGTTAAAACTCCTTTAATTTAATCGCTAGCCGATTTACGGTCGTAAATATTAATAGTAGTAATAGTAGATCCTTCGGCGCCTATACTATTAGATCCCTCCGATTTATTTTACTCGGATATCGAAATATTAAATAACGATAACGCCCGTTACTCTAACGGAAATTATCCTTTTAGTCTTATACCTATATTTTTAACTAGTAAGGATTAACCCTTTTATAAATATTATATAAATATTTATTTTATAATATCTAGCCTAGGAGCTATTATTAACCGAAATAATCGTAAATAACTAGGTATATATATCTTATAGGTTATAAAAGATACCTATGAGGATAAAATCGAATATATTTATAAAACTATAAAAATATATTATAAAATTAACGCCTACTAAATAGTAAAGAATATTACTATCGTTATAAAGATTTAGGATATATTAAAGAAGTTCTTCCGCCTTTAAGATTTCGGTATTTTTAACGAAATAATCCGTAGCTTTAATAACTTTAAATACGGCGAATATATAAATATTACCGAATATACCGGGAAGTTCCGTAAGATCGATATTAAATTAAAGAATTTAAATTATATATTATTTAATATATTTTTAATTAATACCTACCTTTAGAACCTAAATATTAAGTTCGATATTTTTTAAAGTATATTTATTTAAATATATATTATCTTTATTATAAATAACGCCTAGATTATTACTCTCGATAAATTATTACTCGTTATTAAGAACGAAGAAATTTATATAAAAATTATTAAAGCGACGCCGGGATATACCGCGATAATAACTAAATTAATAAACTTTAATAAATATATAAAAGAGGTTATTTACTATTCTTACTATAAGAAAAATAATTATAATTATATTATCTACCGCGATAAATACTTTATAATAATAAAGGCCTAGTTAGAGTAAAATAAAACTTAAAGTTAAAAGGGTAGTAATATTATTAAGGATAATAATTATAATTAGGGTTAAGGGGGTAGGCGCGGTCGTAATAATAAAAAATAACGAGTTAATATAAATACCGCCTTTAAAGAAGAATTACCGATACGCCTAAATATTAAAATAATAATTATTAATAGAGGTAACCTATCCTATATATTTCTCTTCTATATTATTTATAGCCGTTATATCGTTAACGACCGTTCCTATTTCGGCGACGATTACGTTAATATTTTAAATACTTTTATTATAAATATTAACGAGTATAGCCTAGTCCCGGTAAAGCGAGGGACCGTTATTATTTATATAATTAATACTAACTACTAGGTCGATATATATTTATCTAATATACTTTATATCCTTAATATATAGTCGAACCTTATCTTTAGGTTATAATTAATATTAATCGGAATTAAAATTACTAGAATTACCTCCGTAAATATTATTATTAATTATAAAGATTTTAACTTCTACTTTACGTCCTATAATAAAGTATTTATATTTAATACCTAGGTACGTTTTATTCTAAATTTTATTATAATTATAATTACGTCGTAGATTCTCTTTAGGTTAAAAGTATATATATATATTATTTTCTAGGTCTCCTCTAACCTAAAGTTATAATATTATTAATTAAATTATTTAAAATAATAGAACTTAAAGAAGTTAAAGATAATAGTTATAAATATTAACCTAAATAAACTGATACCGGCGGATTATATCTATACTTTATATATTTAATCGCGAATAGGAAGAGTATTATATATATACTCTATTACTCCGGGTAAATACCCGTATAAATATATCGATAATAATCTTATCGGTTTTATTAATAATAAAAGAGTATTTTTAAAAGAAGTTTATAACGGCGCCCGCTACTTTAGGACTATATTTTATAATTTTATTAAAAAATCTTACGTCGCTATCTTTATATATAAAAGCGATTTCCTTTTTATATTTAAGGTTTATATCGTTAATCGCGAGCGACCTATATAATAAATTAAATATTATTATATTAATAACGGAGGAGAATTTAACTCTAAAGTATTTATAACCTACCGAGAGAAAAAGGGGATTTTACTCGAATATATTACTCGCGATATTTTATAAATTAATAATATTATTAAATATTTAGGCTAGAGCCTAGGTTATAAAATATATACTATACTCTTTAAAAGCGATATAAAGAAGAAGTACTAGTCGTAATTCGTTTTTATAATTAACTACCTCCGTAATCGATCCCCCGAATCTAATATTAAGATAACGTTATTCGAAAAGATTAATAATATTAAACTTAACCTCCGCTACCTAAAAACTCTCGGCTTTAAAGTATAAATTTATATTAATAATACTACTACTAAAATAGGGTATTTTAAGTCCTATACCGTTAAATATAAACTAGTCGGGTATAAAAGCGATATAATCTACCACCTTATTAATAAAAAAGGCGAGTTTATATAATTAGGTAATATTTATTTTATTAAATAAATACCTTAAAGTATATCTAAATTATAACGGAAATATAATATAACGGCCTTTAGTCCTATTTAGTTATTAAAGTGGGCGGCGGTCGAAGCCGACTCTAGTAATAATTCCAATAAGGATAGAAACTCGCCCATATATTTAGAGTTACTTATACTAAATAGGTAACCCCCTAAAAGCGATAATAATAATAATATCGATGACGGCGTTAATAGTAATAATACCCCGTACTTTTATTTATTATAAACCTGTCTATTATAGCCTATAGAGTAGCCGGCGATTAAGCTACTCGCTAAGGTCCTATAAAATTATCCCGAATTACGTATACCTTCGGTTATACCTCGATATAAATCCCCCGATTTAATCGCCCTCTATATTTTCCTAATTTTTATTATACGCGCCGAAGTATAGGAGCCGAAGATATATAAAGAGGTTATAACCGATAACTATAATAAAATAAACTAGTAACTAGCGATATAGGATGAATTTAATTCTTTAATTTAAAATAATATATAGATACTAGCCTTTATACCTATAGGGCGTAAAATACTACGCGGTAAATAAATTTATAAACTAAAGCGTAGTACCGTAGGTAAAGTACTACGTTATAAAATATATTAAATAATTCGTAGTTTCGAATAATAAAAAGGCCTAAACTATAATAAGATTTTCGCCTCTATAATAAAGCCTATAAACTATAAAATTATCTTTACTCTCGTTATTACCTTAGACTAGGATCTTAAATAAATAAATATTAAAACTACTTTCCTATATAGCGCGGTATAGGAAGAAATCTATATCGAATAATTTATTAAATTTCCTGCCGCTAGCTCTAGAGTATATATAGTTTATTATTTTAATAAAACCCTTTATAGACTAAAATAGTCGTTTTAAGTATAATTTAAAACGTTATCTAGTTTTCTAAAAATACTAGGCTTTCGCGCCCTTATCTTTAATAAAAGCGTCTTTATCGGCGCTAAAGATCGAGTTATTATCGCCACTTATATAAATAACCTATTTATTACTAGCCCCGATAATACCGTTATTCGTAATATTAAAGACGCCCTCTTTTAATAATTCTAAATAAACGATTTAAAGCCTTATTCTTACTACCTTAATATATCGGTATCGCGGGATAAAGTAAATAGGATCCTTTAATTAAACTAGTCTACCTATATTAAAAAAGTATTAAAGGAGTTCGGTATATAAAATACCTATTTAATTACTACCCCTATAGATACCGAAAAGTTTTATATAGTAAACGAGGACTTCCTCGCTCCCGGTGACTCCCGTATTTAGTATTAATCCGTTATTAGTTCTTTTATATATACTATACTAGGTATAAGGCCCGATATCGTATATACTATATTTATTATTAGCCGCTATAGCTCTAACCTAGATAAATTTTATTAGAAAGCCGTTAAATATATTTTTTAATACTTTTAAAAAACCGCCTATTTATAGCTAGTATTTCGCGGCTCTATATTTCCCCTTACGGGGTATATTAATATTAATTAAATAAACGACTTTAATACCCGATATTTAACTTCGGGATACGTTTTCAATATTAGAAATAAAATTATTAACTAGTTTTCTAAATAATAACTTATTATTACTTTATTAATATATAAAGCTAAATATACCGGCTATATATAAGTTATTAAGGAGATTATTTAACTCTAGAGATTATTACGGGAGTTAGATATTACTATAGAAAACCTTACTATTAAAGTAGTAATACTCTACTATAATAATTAAGATATTATAGCGCTGGCCAAAAACCCCTAGTTTTATACTCGCACTAAGTATATCGCTATTTAAGTATAATTCGTACGCGAGAAGATTAAATCTAGCGAAATTAAACTAAAGTATATACCTACTAATAAATAAATAATTAACGGGTTAACTAAGGTCTTTAGTAAAGATAAATTCGTTATATTTCATAAAGCTTTTAGGCTAGAAAGTTCTTTATAAAATTTATATTATCGCTAGCTATACTCTTTAACCGTAGAAATAATAGGAGCCGTTTTCTATTTTAATAGGAGTTATTATTATAGTATAATACCCGCCTAGTATAACTCTACGCTAAATATTAAGGCTCTTCGAGTAATTTATAATACTAAACTTTATTTTCTAGTTTTATATCGGGGGCTAGTATACCTATTATATTATATATCTTTAGTATACTCCCTATAACGATTCGACCTAAAATTTTAATATATTATTTTATTTAGTTATTTTTAAAGCCTATATCGCCCTAAATTCAAACTAATTTAACCGCGGGCTTCGATCGTAATAACCGCTATAACTAATATCGAATACTAAATACCGTAAATGTTATATACGCCCGATATATTCTTTCTCGGTCCCTATATTACTATTTAAGAACTAAAGTAATTCCTTATATATATATAATTATATATTAATAGTTATATATATCCTAACCCTATTTATTTTCCTACTAGTAAAGGATAGAGTAATTAAGTTAAAGAGTACCCCGAATTTAATATTATTAATTTATATAACGATCTTTAGAAGCGCCTAAAGCCTCCGGCGCTAAATTAACTAGCTCTATTTAATAATTAAAATATTAATTAGGTCGCTCGACCCTACTATAAATAGTTTAAATAATATTATTAGGGTATAGTTATTATTCGAGAGCCCCTTAACGTTTATATAATTATTTATAACTACGATACTAATATATCTTAAGATTTTAATAAGTTACGGTATCGTAACCTTATATTTATATAATATAAATTTATTAAACACGCCTAAACCGCTAGACACTACCGTATTAAAAGTATATGATTTAGTAACGCCGACGTCCCTAGGGACCCCGGTTAGTGCGTATACCTAATAATTTAATAGATCGACGTTATAGCCTCTATCCTAAACCTCCCCTTTTAAGGCCCTAATAATTAACGATTACGCGGCTTCTAATATATTATACGTTAATAACACCTATATTAAAGTACCTATAATACTATATATACTCTTTAGGCGAACCTATAATATCGCCTATACTTTTCTCTTATTAGAGTAGCCCTTATAGTACTTTATGTAATCGTCTCGTAGTATCCTATTCGCCTCTACAGATCCTACGCCTATGTTTCGACTCATTTTTAGTATATACACTTTGAATATTAAATAAAACTTTCAAAAAACCGCGTTTTATCGAAAAACGGAATTTTTATTAGGTAATAATAGATTTCATTTACTTTACTCTAGTTACCCGGCGTTTAAATAAAAGGGGGATCCGATACTATTATATTCGGGTTTTTAATTTACTATTATAACCCGGTGTTTAGTTCACTCTTACGCCCTAACGCTTAACCTTAATATACTATAAAATTAAATAACTTATTTTACCCTTTAGCGTTACTATATTAAATAAATACTACGATCGAATAAGAGTATCGAAATGAGAGTTAATTAACCTCACTAGCCGCGTGTATAGCGCGGTACTAGTATAGCCTTAATAGCCCTTATAATTAGTCGCTCTAGTATCTCTATATAGTAATAATATAAATATTATTTACTTTATATTCTAATAGATAATACCCCGTAGTTTTATTTACTATAAATTTATTTATTATAGCCTATAGAGTAGCCGGCTATTAAGTTACTTATTAAAGTCCTATAAAATTATCCCGAATTATATATACCTCCGGTTATACCTCGATATAAATCTTTTAATTTAATCGCTCTATATACTTTCTTAATTCTCGTTATACGCGCCGAAGTACGGGAGCCGAAAACGTATAAAGAGGCTATGGCCGATAACTATAATAAAATAAATTAATAACTAGTAATATAGGATAAGTTCGATTCCCTAATTTAAGATAATATATAGACGCTAGCCTTTATACTTATAGGGTATAAAGTACTATATAGTAAATAAATTTATAAGCTGAAGCGTAGTACCGTAGGCGAAGTACTACATTATAAAATATATTAGGTAATTCGTGGTTTCGAGTAATAAAAAGGCCTAAATTATAATAAGATTTTCGTCTTTATAATAAAGTTTATAAACTATAAAGTTATCTTTACTCTCGTTACTACCCTAGACTAGGATTTTAAGTGAATAAATATTAAAACTACTTTCCTATATAGCGCGGTATAGGAAGAGATTTATATTAAATAATCTACTAGATTTCCTACCGTTAGCTCTAGAGTATATATAGTTTATTACTTTAATAAGGCCCTTTATAGATTAAAATAATTACTTTAAATATAGTTTAAAATATTATCTAACTTCCTAAAAACCTTAGGATTTTATATTTTTATCTTTAATAAAAGTATTCTTATCGGCGTTAAGGATCGGGTTATTATCGCCGCCTATATAAACGACCTCCTTATTACTAGCCCCGATAATACCGCTATATATAGTATTAAAGACGCCCTCTTTTAATAATTCTAGATAAACGACCTCATCGGTAAATCTTAAAAACTCCTATTAAAACCTGAGTTACTACCCGCGCGGATAGGGCTAGTAGCGTCCTATAAATAGGTTTAGTAAATTAGGGGTCCGGGTAGGTAACTTTTAGTAAATTTAATAAATCGGGGTTCTAGATAATATCCTATTAATAACTCCGGGTTAATTTTAATAGGATTAGTAATTTTAGTAATTTATATATACTATTAATATACTAATAGTAGCCAGCCTTATTATAGGGCTGAAATAAATAAAGTTCTATAATTATTACTATCGACGGTAGCGACCCCTAGCGATAATTATTAACGCTAGCGACCTACCGGGCCCGGAATAATAAGTTTTAGCTAAAGTTCTGATAGAGGCGTTACGTAGGTATATCCGGGGAGAACGCGTATATATATTATATATTATAATATATACCTTTACGTATACCTTTATATATACTATTCCGTATACTATTCTATATACTATAATTGTGTATACTATAATTACGTATATTATTATTCATACTATTGTGTATATAATTATATATATATTTACTTATATTATAGCTCATATTATAGTGTATACTATAATATATACTATAGTATATACTATTAACTATATAATAGGGGCTTTCGTCCGTTATTTAAATTACTAATAGTTTACCGAGTTACTAAACCTATTAATAGTAAATATTATTTATTAATAAGACCCTACCTAGACCCCCGATTTACTAATCCTACTAAACCTCGGGTCGGTAATTAATATGGAGTTTTAGTATAAACCCGTAGACGGCTTTCTAATAGGGCTAATAATACTTAAAGTATATTAATATTTACTTTTAAAATTTACCGATACTAGGGCCTTACTTTTATTACTTTAATATATCGATATTATAGGATAAAGTAAATAGGATCCTCCGATTAAGCTAGTCTACCTATATTAAGAAAGTATTAAAAGAATTCGGTATATAGAATACCTATTTAATTACTACCCTTATAAATACCGAAAAGTTTTATATAGTAGACGAGGATTTCCTCGCTCCCGGTAACTCCTATATTTAATATTAATCCATTATCAATTCTTTTATATATATTATACTAGGTATAAGGCCCGATATTATATATATTATATTAATAATTAACCGTTATAACTCTAATCTAGATGAATTTTATTAGAAGGCCGTTAAATATATCTTTTAATACTTTAAAGGGACCGCCTATTTATAGTTAATATTTGGCGGCTCTATATTTCCCCTTATAAGATATATTAATATTAATTAAATAAACGACTTTAATACCCGATATTTAACTTCGGGATATATTTTCTATATCGGAAATAGAGTTATTAATTAGTTTTCTAAATAGTAGCCTACTATCGCTTTATTAATATATAAAGCCGAATATACCGGTTAAATATAGGTTATTAAGGAGATTATTTAACCCTAGAGATTATTACGGGAGTTTAATATTACCGTAGAAAACTTTACTACTAAAGCGGTAATATTATATTATAATAATTAAGGCGCTATAACGCTAGCTAAGAACCCCTAATTATATATTTATATTAAATATATCGTTATTTAAATATAATTCGTACGCGAGAAAATTAAATCCGGTGAAATTAAGCTAGAATATATACCTATTAATAAATAAATAACTAACGGGTTAATTAAGATTTTTAATAAAGATAAATTTATTATATTTCATAAAGCTCTCGGGCTAGAAAATCCTTTATAAAGCCCGCGATATCGCTAGTTATACTCGTTGACTATAGAAATAATAGGAGCCGTTTTCTATCTTAATAAAAGTTATTACTATAATATAATACCCGCCTAATACGGCTCTATATTAAGTATTAAGGCTCTTCGGGTAATTTATAATATTAAACTTTATTTTCTAGCCTTATATCGGGGGCTAGTATATCTATTATATTATATATCTTTAGTATATATCGGCAAAGCGGTGAGCCCGTATTCTACCGAAAAAGGCGGAAAAGGCGCTTAGATCTGTTTAGCTCATGTGCTAGCCCTAGAGATCGATTTGACACCTGCTTTCGTCTGAAGTATCTAAATGCGTATTTAACACCTCGACTTATTTTAAATAAATTTAGATAAATAGGAATAAACTAGTCTAAGTAGTACCGGTAGATAGTTAGATATATATAATTATAAATGAATTATATAGTCTATAATACCGCGCTAGTTTAGGGGGTATTACGCGCGTATATAATTTTCGTGAATCGACGTAATTTAAAATCTAAATTAAATTAGCGTAGTTATAGCGCTCTATATAGCCTTAGCGAGCTACCCGGCGCTAGTAGAAAATTACGGATTTAAAATCTTAAATCCGAAGTTACTATTTTTAGGTTTTTTATTAAAAAACATTTTTTTTTTTTTTTTTGAACGTTGTCTTTTCGTTATTTTTCCGCCTAAAGCCGGTAAAATGCGCATTTAGTACCTCGACTCTTCTCGTACGGTCTCCCGCTTTACCGATGTACTCCCTATAATGATTCGACCTAAAATTTTAATATATTATTTTATTTAATTATTCTTAAAGCCTATATCGCCCTTAAATTAAACTTATTTAACCGCGGGCTTCGATCGTAATAATTATTATAACTATAATTGAATACTAAATATTATATACGCCCGACGTATTTTTTCTCGGTCCCTATATTACTACCTAAGAACTAAAGTAGTTCCTTATATATACGTAACTATATATTACTAATTATATATATCTTAACTCTATCTATTTTCCTATTAATAAAGAATGAAATGACTAGGTTAAAGAGTACCCCGAATTTAATATTATCGATTTATATAACGACCTCTAGAAGCGCCTAAAGCCTTTAGCGCTGAATTAACTAACTTTATTTAATAATTAAAATACTAATTAAGTCGCTCGACCCTATTATAAATAATTTAAATAGTATTATTAAAATATAGTTATTATTCGAGAGCCCCCTAGTATTTATATAATTATTTATAACTACGACGTTAATATATCTTAAGACTTTAATAAGCTGCGGTATCGTAATCTTATATTTATATAATATAGGTTAATTAAATATACCTAAACCGTTAGACGTTACCGCGTTAAAGATATATAATTTAGTAACGCCGACGTCCTTAAAGACCCCGGTTAATACGTATACCTAATAATTTAATAAATTGATATTATAATTCTAGTCCTAGACCTCCCCTTTTAAAGCTCTAATAATTAGCGATTATACGGTTTCTAGTATATTATATATTAATAACGCCTATATAAAAGTACCTATAGTAATATATATACTCTTTAGGCGAACCCGTAATATCGTTTATATCTTTCCTTTATTAGGGTAGCCTTTATAATATTTTATATAATTATTTTATAATATCCTATTCGCCCCTATAGATCCTACGCCTATATTTCTACGGATTTTTAATGTATACTTATTAGATATTAAATAAATTTTTTAAAAAACCGCCTTTTATTAAAAAACGGGATTTTTATTAAATAATAGTAGATATCTTTACTTTATTTTAGTTACCCGGCGTTTAGATAAAAGAGGGATCCGATATTATTATATATAGATTTAGTTTACTGCTACGACCCGGTATTTAACCTTAATATATTATAGAGTAAAATAAATAACTTGTTTTACCCTTTAATATTGGTAAATTTTAAAAGTAAATATTAATATACTCTAAGCGCTATTAGCTTTATTAGAAAGCCGTCTATAAGTTTACGCTAAAACTCTATATTAAATACCGAGCCGAGGTTTAATAGGATTAGTAAATCGGGGGTCCGGGTAAAGTCCTATTAATAAATAATATTTATTATTAATAAGTTTAGTAACTCGGTAAATTGTTAGTAATTTAAATAACGGACGAAAGCCCCTATTATATACCTAATAATATATACTATAGTATACGCCATAATATATACTATAATATAAACTATAATATAAGTAAATATATACGTAATTATATACGTAATTATATACGCAATAGTATGAATAATAGTATACGTAATTATAGTATACGTAATTATAGTATACGGAATAGTATACGTAAAGGGATACGTAAAGGTATACGCTATAATATAGAATATATATACGCGTTCTTTCTAGATATACCTACGTGACGCCCCCGCGAGAACTTTAATTAAAATTTATTATTCCGGGCCCGGTAGGTCGCTAGCGTTAATAGTCGTCGCTAGGGGTCACTACCGTCGATAGCGACGATTATAAAACTTTATTTATTTCAGCCCTATAATAGGGCTAGCTACTATTAGTATATTAATAGTATATATAAATTACTAAAGTTATTAATTCTATTAAAATTAACCTAGAGTTATTAATAAAATATTATTTAAAACCCCGATTTATTAAATTTATTAAAAGTTATCTACCCGGACCCCTAATTTACTAAACATATTTATAGGACGCTAGTAGCCCTATCCGTAAATTAGGGCTACTAGTAGGACGCTAGTAGCCCTATCCGCGCGGTCGGTAACTCGGCTTTTAGTAGGAGTTTTTGAGATTTACTAATAAATATTACTATATTAAATTAATACTACGATCGAGTAGGAGTATCAATAGGAGTTAATTAGCTTTACTAGCCGCGCGTATAGCGCGGTACTAGTATAACCTTAATAACCCTTATAGTTAGTCGCTCTAGTATCTCTATATAGTAATAATATAAATATTATCTACCTTATATTTTGACAAATATAAACTAACTATAAAGATTATTAGGTAGATTAATATCGGCAAATTTTAAAAGTAAATATTAGTATACTTTAAGCGCTATTAGCCCTATTAGAAAGCCGTCTATAAGTTTATACTGAAACTCTATATTAATTACCGACCCGAGGTTTAGCAGGATTAATAAGTCGGGGGTCCGGGTAGGGTCCTATTAGTAAATAATATTTACTATTAATAGGTTTAGTAACTCGGTAAACCGTTAGTAATTTAAATAACGGACGAAAGCCCCTATTATATATTTAATAGTATATACTATAGTATACACTATAGTATACGCTATAATATGAGCTATAATATAAGTAAATATATACGTAATTGTATACGCAATAGTATGAATAATGGTAGACGTAATTATAGTATACGTAATCATAGTATACGGAATAGTATGCGGAATGGTATACGTAAAGGTATACGTAAAGGTATACGCTATAATATGGAATATATATACGCGTTTTCCCCGGATATGCCTGCGTGACGCCCCCGCGAGAATTTTGGCTAAAACTTATTATTCCGGGCCCGGTAGGTCGCTAGCGTTAATAATTATCACTAGGGGTCGCTACCGTCGATAATAACGATTATAGAACTTTATTTATTTCAGCCCTATAATAGGGCTGGCTACTATCAATATATTAATAATATATATAAATTACTAAAATTACTAACCCTACTAAAATTAACCCGGAGTTATCAATAGGATACTACCTAGAACCCCGACTTATTAAATCTACTAAAAGTCACCTACCCGGACCCCTAATTTATTAAACCTATTTATAGGACGCTGGTAGTCTTATCCGTAAATTAGGGCTACTAGTAGTATCCTATTAATAACTTTTCTTAGTAAAAGTTACTGACAGGACGCTGCCAGCCCTATCCGCGCGGGTAGTAACTTAGATTTTAATAAGAGTTTTTGAGATTTGCCGATGAAAATAACTAGTAAAGATAATAATAATACTATATTAAACTATAGTAGGTAGAAACACTTCTTAATTAATTATCTATAGAGGATAAGAGCGAATATACGTGTAAGACCCTAATACTAAGTATTACTAAATATCTATTTACTAAATAGTCCTATACTCCTATATTCCAATACTCTTACTCGAACGAAATTCTTTATTAAGAGGTCTCCAAAATAGCCCCGTATTCCCCCTATTTTAGGGTCGTTATAATGGGTTATAGAGGCCAAAACTATAGTTTATAGAGGCCAAGTTATGGGCCTAAGCTATGATTAATAGGGGCTAAGCTATGAGGCCAAGTTATGTCGGTGGGGGCCAAGGGAGCAAAACTCCGTTTTTTGATAAAATACGATATTTTAAAATTTTTATTTAATAGTCAACCTATATACGCCAAATTTGGGTAGTAACTAGGTCGGAGTATTAGTAAACGATATAAATACTATAAGAAGATTTTTAGAAATAGCCGGATATTATAGAGTTCTACGGGGAATGATCGACTATTAAAGGTATAAAGACCGCCTAGGATATTATAGGGACCGTATTAAATACTACGGGTATAATAATATATAATTATAATAGATATTTAGGGGATATTCTAGCGACGTATATATTTATTAATAAAGATTATAGGAGGGCTATGTAAGAACGATAAATTATAAAGTGATATTATTATCGCCGTATATAACCTAAACGTGCCTAGAGCGGATTAGGACATACCGCTATATACGCGGATACGATTTGGCTAAAATTTGGAGAGTATATTTTATAAGAGCCCTAGATAAGGCCCTAAAAGTTTAGTAGTATTCGATATAGTAGTTATTAATTAATATTAATTTAAATATTAACGTTCATTACTAGCTAGGTTATTAAGACGTAGCTTATAAAGTCTTTAGATAGGCCCGTAGAGCCTCCAGATAAGCCCGTAGAGCCGTATTCTATATTTATAAATATAGAATAGCTCCTATAGGAGCGTAAATAAACTCTTATAAAAGCGTTAATAAATACCTATAAAGAGTAATTATTATAGGCCTAGAGTTATATAAAAAGTATTAAATTTAACTTTAGGGACAGCCTTAATTAAGCCGTTAACGATTTACTCCGTTATCGGAATATAGCGAAACTCGATTTCGCCTACTACGACTTTTTCGCGCTAGAAATAATACTAGATCGTAATATACTTAATATAATTATAGTCCTAGGGGTTTTTAACTAGGGCTATAATACCCTAGTTATTATAAAAGATAATTATTATAAATATAAAATAAGCTAGTAGAGCGGAGTAGGCGGCTAGTATAAATATTATAATAACGAGTACTATTAACGTATACTAGCTTAAATCTCCACCGGAATAAAATATATATATAATAGATATTAATTATCTAAATAGCCTCTTAAATTAGATAGTTTCTTTAATAACCTAGGTCTAGCCCGTATATTCGGCTTTATAAAATAATAATATAATAATTAATTAGCGCTTAGACTACTAGTTAATAATCGTACTACCGAGATTAAATATATAATTAGAGGTAGAATACTTTATATTATAGTTACCCGCTTAATTAGTATTAGTATAGCCCTTTAATAGAGCGAGTTAACCCTAGAAGACTAGCTTTAAAGGTAGTATACTACGTAAATAATAAAAAATATATTTCATAGCTACCTAATAGGATTTATCGGGGTTAGAAATATAACGACTTATTATTAATACCGCGTAAGCGATATTAGGTCGTATATTTATTATAATATATATTAGTGAGCTAACGGTTAAATAATAGGCGGTAAAAGAGGTAGATTTAATTTAATATCCTTTATCGGCCGGTATAAACTTAATTATAGAGTCTATAGAGACTCCTATAGCTTTGGCTCTAGTATTATATATATTATAATCTTTAAATACCCGCTCTAGGTATATTTCCTAATTAAAAGATAATATACGATTAGAGCGATCGCGCGATATTTTAAAACTAAGATAATACGTAATAGGGCCAAGGTCGGTCATTCTATATTTATCGTTTAAGCGTTATTTTAATTAAATAATAATATCTTTACCGGCGCTAGTAATTAATATATCGTCGATATATAATATAATTATTAATTATATCTTATAGTTAAGAAATACGTTAAAGTTAGTATTTAAAAATATAAAGCCGAGCTTAGCTAGGAAAGTCGTAAAGATAATATATTATATTTAAAGGGATTATTTAAGTCTATATAAAATACGTTTTAAAAAGTATATACGACCTAAACTATCGTCGAAACTAGTAGGCTATTCGATATAGATTTCATTATTAATTAGGCCGTATAGGAAAGTAGTTTATATATTTATCTATTTAAACTCTAGGTCGTAAATAGTTATAATAACAAATAGTACTTTATAATTTATAAGCTTAACCATTAAAGTAAACGTCTTATTAAAGTCGATTCTATATTATTATTTAAACCTACGCACTACCTAGCGAGCCTTATAACGAGTGATTTCGTTAATAGCTCTATATTTAAATTTATAAACCTATTTATCTTAAAGTATCTTTCGGTTTCGGGGTAGATTCGATAGTATCTAAATATTATTTATTGAAAGAAAATCGATTTCGGTATTTATACCGAGCTACTAGTATATTTTATTAAAAATATTAATTATAGCTTCCTTATACGTTTTAGGTTTATAAGGTTCGGTAGATAAAACTCTCGTAAATAAAGTTAATAAATTAAAGAATAAAATAAATTTACGAAACTCTAAATACCTATCTAGAGCTATTAATATTATAGGTATATTAACGCCGGAGCTAGAAAAATATTAAACCGGTTCTATATTAAATTCGGAATCTACGTTTTCTAGTATATTTACGTGAGTTAATTCCGACTTAGGGTCGCTAAGGTTTATATATAATTATTATAACCACTATACTAGCTATAGGCTTAATATAGGTGATTTTAATTTAAATCTTAATAATACCGTATACCTAATTAGTCGTTATAATAGCGGTAAGGATCGAATAATATCGCTAACCAATTTAGATAGGGTGGCTTTACTTCTACTATAACTAGCGCTATAATTATTAATATTAGATTCCGAGCTACTTTATTATTTATATAGGCCTAAAGAGTTTTTTTATTTTATTATAATATCACCCCCCTAACGGGGGACTATTAACGAGATCTTATTAACTAATAATATAACTACACTCTATTTACTACTACTAGTATATTCTTCGGTTTATTATATTTAGGTAAAGCGAAGTACTTTACCTATAAATATTAATATATAGTAGAAATAATTACCCTCATAGCCGATAAATATACCCTTCTTATTATAATTAGTGAATTTATACTAGTTTTCCTTTATAATATAGCGTTCCTAATAGATACCTATCTAACCGATATTACGTAGACGGATATAATAAGTTAGAGCGTATATTAATAGAGGCCTAATAGGGTATAACGTCTATTATAGATATAGGAAAAGTAGTTTCGGAGCTAGTTCGCTATAATAATAAACTCTAGGATAAGTTTATTATCGAGCCCGTTATTAACTAATAAACTATATACTCTCTTAAATAAGATTTAGCCGACGCGCTTTAATATATTATTTATTTAGGGGTTACTAGGGATAGAATAACTCTAGATAATACTATATTCGAAACGGTAATTAATAAATACCCTATCGGTATATATAGGATCCTTATCTATATAAAGGTAATGAATCCTATAATCTCTATATTCCTTAATACTTTTATAGCTACGGAATATACCGAAGATATTTATTTTATAAGGGATAAAGTAGTAATAGCTATATTTATATTTATCATTAATAAATATAATTATAAAACCGAAACTATAGGCTCTTAGGTTAATAATATCGCTATAGATGATATTATATTTAAATCGTCCTTACCGTAGGCGACGTTTATATAAATACGTATATATTTTAGTAATACTATATATTTCGTAACTATTATCCTCTTTAACTTTAGATAGGTCGATTCTATCGATTATTTAAAATAAATATATAATATTATCTTTACCTAAATAGCCGAGTCTCTCGTATTATAAAATTAAGGCCTTAGTATCTATAATAAATAGAGCGAGTTAATTTTATTTATATATATATAGGACGTAGAGATTATATTCTTAAAGAGTTATAATAATATCTTTAAATCCTATTAAAATCCCTTTTAAAATAAAGCCTAGTATATAGCTAGCTCGCTAGAGTTTAATATACGAAATAAAATTAAAACTATTATTAAGAATATATATAACATTATTAATTTATAGATATTAAATATTATTATCGCTTAAATATAATAATTTAATAATTTTATTACTATATAACGTTAGCCTACCCCTAAAACCGTTAATAGTATCGGCGCTCTTAAGCTTAGTATATTCTATAAATATAAAGCGATTATAAATAATATAGACGGTATAATTAGTATCGAATATTTAAAGTTAAGAAACCTTAGAGTTAATACCGGCTAAGATATAATAAGATTTTATATTTCCTTCGGTATCGACTCTAGCCCGTTTATAGAGCGATTTATCCTTATTCCTATTATTCTTATTATTCTTAGTAGCGTTATTATTACCTTTACCGCCTCTACCGCCGCGGCTACCTCGACCGCAGCGGCTACGGTCACGCTAATTATTATAGCCGAGATTATTATACTATAGTTTATTATAGGTAGTATAGTACTTAACTATACTTCGGATTAGCGTAGAGTAAAATAGAGATCGAGGTATAATCCCTACCTTAACCTAATGTGGGGATTTATTAGCGTGGGGCTTAAAGTAAAATAGAGTAGAGTAGAGATCCCTTAAGGATCCCCACTACATTAAGGTGGATTTCTAATAATTATTCTAATAACACTAATACCCCTATAGATACGCGTATTTATAACTACTACTATTACTACTACCCTATAAATATATGTATTTATAACTACTACTACCTCTATAGATATATATACTCATGGTTATTACTACCCCTATAGATACGTATACTCATGGCTATTACTACCCCTATAGATATATATATTTATAGCTACTACTACCTCTATAGATATATATACTCATAGCTACTACTACCTCTATAGATATATAAACTCATGGCTACTACTACCTCTATAGATATATACACTCATAGCTACTACTACTACTACTATTTTTATAGATATATATATTTATAACTACTACTACCCCTATAGATATATTTATTTATAGCTACTACTATCTTTATAGATATATATATTTATAGCTATTACTGCCCCTATAGATATATATACTCATGACTACTACTACCTTTATAGATACGCGCACTCATAGCTACTACTACTTTTATAGATATACAACTACTATCTTTATAGATATATATACTCATAGTTACTACTACCCCTATAGATATATATACTCATAGCTACTACTACCCTTATAGATATACGAACTCATAACTACTACTACTCTTATAGATATATAACTACTACCTCTATAGATATATATACTCATGGCTACTACTACCTTTATAGATATATATACTCATGGCTACTACTACCTTTATAGATATATATACTTATAGCTACTACTACTTTTATAGATATACGAACTCATAACTACTATTACCCCTATAAATATATATACTCATGGCTACTACTACCCCTATAGATATATATACTCATAACTACTACTGCCTCTATAGATATATATATTTATAACTACTACTACTACTGCTACCCCTATAGATATATATACTCATAACTACTACTACCCCCATTATAGATTAATAATAAGATATATTATAGATTATACTATAAAGAGACGATTATTATAATGATTATTATAATTAATATTTATTATTATTCTTCACTCTTTACCTTTTAACCGATTTTGAATCGAAATATTCTTAAGAATAAAATAATAAGTTTAAGGGAAAACGCTAATATTAAAATATATTAGTAAATATTTAAAAAGAGTTAATTTAAAATTTAAAATTAAACTATTATTTAAGCGTCCCCTTAATTTTAAAATAAACGAATTAAACTACGTCTTTGATATAATCTTCGGTTATATCTAACTTTAGATTAATAATAGTCTTAATTTTAATATTAACCTAAATAATTATAGATCCGAGCGTTTATTCTATAAGTACGTGTATTTATAGGGGCAGTAGTAGCTATAAATATATATATCTATAAGAGTAGTAGTAGCCATGAGTATGTATACGTCGGCAAAACGAAAAGTGGCTCGATCGTGGCTCAGGGCGCTCGACGGGCGCCCCGGGAGCCTCAAACGCGACACCCATCTACCGACTCGACAGGCGCCCGAGGCATACAGCCAAGGGGCCTA
>JAABUK010000383.1_pt1 | contig 94839 bp, 98 predicted proteins | sample 5559141 | NCBI WGS metagenome assembly JAABUK01 (sample SAMN10711869, study PRJNA513367) | rock metagenome | isolation source: Antarctica rocks | place: Antarctica: Victoria Land, Pudding Butte nord | collected 2016-01-03
TGGATCAGGCGTATCCACTAATTTTGCGTGCTGATGTATACCGCCAGCTGCAAATCATCGATTCAACGCTGAAGAGAGTGATTGGGGTTTTACGAGGTTCGCGGAGATACGGAAACTCTTCGCCCCCCAGTGGGAGAATAAAGGACGGCCAATGGTCGAGAACGATGCAGTCAACGTCTCAGCATACGTTCGCATATACAAGGATCCTACAGGAGTTTTGTGGCATAATTGGATCAAGTTAGCACTCTGCCCCCTCGCTCCCCAGCTTTACTACTAAATAGCCAATAGTTACAACTCAAAGAAAGAGACCGGGATGGTGGGTCTCAAGAACCAGGGTGCAACCTGTTATCTCAACTCGCTTCTTCAATCTTTGTATTTTACGAATGCTTTTCGCAAGGTATATTTCCGTTCTCTTAGTTCAAGTCGAAACTTGTTGAATCATCGCAGGCAGTGTACCAGATACCCACAGAAAAGGAATCGGAACGAAAAGCGTCCAACAGCGCATGGGCGCTGCAGAGGCTGTTCTACATGCTACAGTCCAATGAAGATGCTGTCTCGACCCAGGAGCTGACTCAATCTTTTGGTTGGGAGACGAAGCACATATTCGAACAACAAGATGTCCAGGAATTATCGCGCATACTGATGGAACGAATGGAGGAGCGGATGAAGGGGACTGACGCCGAAAACGCACTGGCAAAGATGTTTGTTGGAAAGATGAAAACTTACATCTCCTGTATCAACGTCGATTACGAATCGTCAAGGATAGAAGATTTCTGGGACATTCAGCTCAATGTTAGCGGCAACAAATGCTTGGACGATAGTTTCAAGGACTATATCCAGGTGGAGACCATGGACGGTGAAAACAAGTATTTCGCAGAAGGCTATGGCTTGCAAGACGCAAGGAAAGGCGTGATATTCGAAACTTTCCCACAAGTCCTCCATCTCCAGCTTAAACGTTTCGAATACGACATTAACCGTGACGCTATGATGAAAGTCAATGATCGCTACGAATTCCCGGAAATATTTGATGCATCCCCTTATCTCTCAGAAACAGCCGACAAGTCGGAGCCCTACATTTACAAACTTCACGGTGTTCTTGTACACAGCGGAGACTTCAACGCCGGACACTACTACGCTTTCTTGAAACCCACGACTGACGGACATTTCTACAAATTCGACGACGATAGAGTGACAAGAGCCACCATGAAGGAGGCCTTAGAGGAGAATTTCGGCGGTGACTATGTGAACCTAAATGGCAATGCCGGTGTGCGAAACCCCTACACACGGACAATTTCGACAAAACGGTCCATGAGCGCATACATGTTGGTCTACATTCGTCAAAGTCGCGAAGAAAGTATCTTACACGATGTTGCCGATGAAGACACACCCCAACACCTCGGCATGTTACCTTCTCGTGTTTCACTTCCATCGTCGCTAATTTGTAGCAGCCAAGCAACTCAACGAAGAGAGGGCCGCTTTCGAGCGGAGGCGGAAAGAACGCGAAGAGCAACACCTGTATCTGTCTGTTGGTGTGGTTACAGAGGACAATTTCAAAGCCTACCAAGGATTCGACCTGACCACTTGGGATGCCGAGTATGAAGGAGACTCAGTGCCCAAGGTTTACCGTGTCTTGAAAACCTCAACACTCAACGATTTCGCCAGGACTGTGGCTAGGAGCATGCAGCTCCCATCTGAGCAGATTCGACTCTGGATCATGGTGAATCGACAGAACAAGACTATAAGACCAGATCAGCCTATACCCGATATGGAATCGACCATAGAGGAAGCATACAACAAGTATGGCAGCCGAGACAAAAGTTTTAGGTTGTGGGTAGAAAGGGCGTCATTGTTCGAGGGCGATAGCCCCATCTGGCCAGACACACAACAGCCCGCTGGAGGCAGCAATCCGCCTATCATGGTGTTCCTCAAGTACTTTGACGCCGAAGCACAGTCTCTCAAAGGTGTTGGCCACGTTTACATCAGAAAGAATTGCAAGGTCTCAGAGATGGTGCCAATGATCCTGCAGGTTATGGGGTGGATACAGAGTGCGTCTCCGCTCTCGAATGGTCTGACTAATGGCACCGCCTCGCCGCCAACGCTTGCGCTTTACGAGGAGATCAAACATTCGATGATTGAGCCAATGAAACCTAAATCAACCTTGGCTATTGCAGAGATACAAGATGGTGATATCGTGTGCTTCCAAAAAGTTTTGTCAGACAAGGAAGCCTCAACGGTATCGCAGACTGGTGGCTATACCGACGCTCGCGAATTTTACGATTACCTGCTGAATCGAAAGACCGTTAGTTTCTATCCCAAAAACGTCACTGAAGACGAGAAGGGCGTGTTCAAACTCGACCTCAGCCGCAAAATGTCGTATGAGCAATTTTCGGCAAAGGTAGGGGAGTTCTTGAAATTGGATCCCACACACCTCAGGTTCTCAACTGTCAATGCTACCTCAGGGAAAGTGAAAGCTCCCGTAAAGCGGAATGCAAACCAGAATCTATACCAGGTGCTCCATCCTCAATTTGGGACATACGGCAACAACAATCAGCGGGACGATGCCCTATTCTATGAGGTCCTAGAGATGAGCCTGAGTGAAATGGACACAAAGAAAACCTTGAAGCTTACGTGGATTAGCGAAGGATTGTCAAAAGAGGTATGTATTCTAAAAACGTACCGCAACCCTTTTAAGCTTAACCTGCCTTCAGGAGACCTTCGACATCTTAGTTCCTAAAAATGGCGTAGTACGCGATATTTACCCCGGCCTGCAGAGAAAAGCCAACCTCGATGACGCAACGATATCGAATCTGCGCATATATGAAACACACAACTTCAAGGTATACAAAGAACTTGACGCGGACTACCCGGTTGCCACGATATCAGAATTCATAAACTTGTACGCAGAGGTGATTCCGGAAGAGGAGCGTAATGCAGAACAGGGAGACACAGCCATGTACTGCTTTCATTTCGATAAAGAGCCGAACAAGCCCCATGGAATTCCTTTCAAATTCATTGTAAAGCCGGTAAGTCTAATGTTTGCAGTCAAATAGAGCTTCGCTGACCAAATCTATAAGGGTGAAATTTTCCAAGACACAAAGGTGCGATTGTCAAAACGGATAGGGCTTAAAGGCAAACAATTCGAGAAGATAAAGTTTGCCATCATTCAAAGGTCGATTTACTCGAAGCCGGCCTATCTTAGTGATGGTGCGTTACAACTTTTCTTTGATACTCTCTCCCTTTTTGCGCAGGAAAGGCGCCACTAACACAAGGCTACAGATGACATCCTCTCCGATGTTGCTACCAGTGCTGATGACTCGCTGGGAATCGATCATGTAAATAGGACCAAACCACTGGGAGGCAAGGGTGACTCGATATTTATCCGGTAACCTCGAGCTTTTCAGTGATGCTTGATCCTTGTAACTACGCGCACATGGCGCAGAGCCCTTGTTATAGCGTGCATTGACGAGGCTGTTTGGTATGTCTCTTGGAGTCCTGGGAATACCGCGGGTGGGGGAAAGGCCATGCGGACAACGAGCGTTAAGGAGGAACGAATTGATGAGCCGCATGTGTCTGCATTTATTTGTATTCTAGAGTCTTTAAAGGCCTGGTGGGATGAAGAAGCAGCAATGACATATAATTGTTACCTTCTCAGCGCAATCCACAATGCCACTAGACATGTTTCAATCCAAAAAAGTTGTGAGACGTAAAGTATTCATATGCCTGCACGCACTTGGCGCTAGCCGCTTTGGCCCCTGGAAGCGGTGGCCAATCAATGTTGAGTCGAGCTGTGGAGTGGGCATCAGCCTGAGCCTGCTCCCTAACAATTCACACATCGACACAGCCTTCGAGCGCCCTTCATTGTCACCGTCCGCGTCAGTACTTGGGAAATCTGGGAATTCATGTACTCCGTCTCGATTGTTCTTCGAGTAACCTCGTGGGACTGCTTTCAATGGACGATATCTCGCATGTTTTGACATTTGGCCCGTCTACGTCTGCGTTACGTTCTTCAGGAAGGCCACTCTGACCTGTCTCTGAAGACTTTGACAGAGTTGTCTCTATACCTGTGGTATCATGGAGACTGTGTCCCAAGATATCAATTAATTTATCCGCATGGTGCCTTAGCGGCCTCTGAAATGGTGGGCCTCTATTGACTTTACATTAATCAACGTCTAGCTCAAAGGCTTCTGCGCAGACTGTGAACCATGCCGTTTGGACTGCCTCTATATAGACGAAGCAAGTCCCCCGGAAACACCAGTGCTGTGGACCATGCAGCCAAGAAAACTCTGCTGGCTGTACCGTCTGCCACATCATTGCCAGCCGTTAGGCGCAACATCGTGCAATCAGCCGCCACTGATGTGCTCGCTGTATTTTCTCCCAGTAGCAACAACGCTAGGACTTGTGGGATGAGGCCTACAATGCTCTCCAATGGCTAAGATCGTCGTCCTCGCTAGGTTCATCGCCACGGCTTTCCTGTTTAGCTAGGTCTGACTGGTCGTCAGAAGGTTCTTTGGTGACCGTGAGGAACTCAGTCTCGATGACAACGTTGGTACTGTACGTCGAGACTCCTTCACTATAAATCTGACCAGATGGTACATCACTCAACTCGGGCTCCCGAGCTTCCAAGATCAGCCTTGCGTGAGCTTTCTGTCCTCTTCATCGATGCATAGCTCAACACTCATGGTAGCCTTATGCCTCAGAAGGATTTCCGCACAAAAGGTTCCAGCTCCAAGAAGAGCTGCTTGCAAGCTAGTAATCCTCCACGGGGAAGATATAGGTGCGCAAAATTGGCAGCATAGCATGCGTCAGATCTCCTGATTAACCGTCATGCACATTATGGTAGGGCGAGGCAACAGCGAGATGCTTGCATGCTTGCTCTCATATTCCAGTACCAATGGAGGAGCTTTTGCATCTGTACTTCGTAACCTTCCTACTTCTCGACCACTAACAATACCAAGTAATGGGCCAACGCTCCTTCATCTGGCGGCTATTTTGGACCATTGCGATACCGCTTCCCAGCTTCTTTGTGCTGAACTAGTGGATATCAGCGACCGAGATCACGAGGGCAATATGGTGCTGGATAAGGCCTAGAGGGATGGCCATGATGAGGTGAGAGAGTTGTTTATCAGTGAGGGAGCACGGCGACGGTGGGCGGTCCCGTCTTTCGATAGGTCGGAGAAGGATAACGAGGTTGAATGAAGTCAGGAGAAGATTGTTGTGGTCCAAGATTCGGGAGCCATGAAAGGGGTGGAATTTGTGATGAATCGATGCATAGCAACCGCAATGCGCCACGCATGAGTGTACATTCTGATATATCAACTGCTGTAAACTTGTTCGTCTTACCGCCAATGTTCTTCCTCGACCGTCAATCTTAATACTCCTGCTAGGCTAACGATTTGAGCAAGAGAGAAGGCCCATTTCTACCCCTACAAGCTGGTGGCCTTGCACCAAAACCACTTCATCTCCATTGAGATCTTGACCAATTTTACTTCATGCAGCCAACCACAAAGATTGTCTATGCCTTAGTAAATAAGCCGAGCAACGGCACCTGGAGACAGCTGGCTCTGGTACAGATGGGCGATGGAGCTGGGAACCGCGTCACTACCGTGGATACGATCACTGGTCATTGAGACGTTGATCTATTGAAGGCAGCCAGCCACATGTAGTACGAGGGGTGGAGCGCACTGAGGCATATCCGTTGATTCAAGGCGTTGAGATCGAGAGCCTAAAGTGATTCGCTTATCCATCTTTTTGCACTCCGTGTCTGCGGTCCTTCTCCTCCTGTCCGTCACCATAAACCCAGTATTGGATGCCCAGTCCAGTATCGCAGCATGCCTGGAAAATACCACACATCTTGAACGCCAATGGAATTTTGCCCGGCTCAGCGTTGAAAAAGTAGGCCATCTTCAGCGCATCTCCCACAAGCCAATTCGCCAATACGGACAGTCGAAAGCCTTTGCAGGACTGGGCACGCTGGTTGGCAAAAACCTGAGGTAGAGGAAGGACAGCTTCAACGGCCAAGCCTACGTATCCAATAAATTCCGTGTAGAGAGAGGAGTTGGTTGGGCGAAAGATTGTATGGAGGACGAGCAGAGCGAGGGTCAAGCCGAGGACGTACTCCCAGTATCTGATTGGTCGCACGTCCGTCAGCCTGAATTCAACAGAATCTGCATTGTGCCCCCAGCCTTTGCATTATTGGAAAGCTGCCGGGCCCCTGGTAGGAGAATGCACTCACGGTCGTTGTGCCTTCCACCTCCAGAAGTTGAATGGCCGACCCTCATGCATTCCCTTGAATGGTCCCTCATCCCTCCGCGTAGGTCGGTGATCAAGGGCTACTTTGAGAAGCACAGTCTGCACAGCTACCATGATGATAGCCTGTACGAGGAGAGCAGGATCATATCGGGCGCCTGGCCAATAGAAGATTTTCAGTATGGAAGCCGTGAGCATGATGAAGGGTATATCGAGCGAGAAGCCGGCTGACGTGCGTGTACGTTTAATAGAGAGTATTTGATCAGCGTAGGATGTCAAAGGAGAGAGTATTAGACTGGTCGAAGGTGTCAGTCAAGAGAATCTTTTCAATAAAGACTATAGTGTGAGAAAAGGCCTTACAAGATAGGCGTGATGGAGGCTATCAACGTCCCCACGAAGGCCATGACGGGTGGTATCAGCAGAGGCAATGTCTTTGATTATGAAGGTACTCGGGAGGAATCATCATGAGGGCATTTCAAGAGAAGTGGACGTTGAAGACGTTAGATTCAAGCTACTGTAGATATTGGAGACGCCGAAGCCCGCACAATATACAGGTACAAACGTGATGACTTCAACGCATGGGGAGACAGGTGAGAACCTAATGACGGGCCTTCGCTCCAGCATACGAACAGTGTGATGCACGGAAAGGTAAAGAGAAACCTTTAAGAGCCGTCGAGCTCGATATAATTTCCTGGCTGAGTAAGCAGCGAAGCGCCTTGGCCGCCGTTTTTTTTAGCCATAATCATTGAATGCTGCCTCCGGAGCTTATGGACCGAGTATATGAAGTCGATCCAAAGCTCTGCTGCTGGCGCTGAACGTCCATCGTGACTTGGCTTGGGTCGGCGTGCTCCAAGTCGGGCGGTTGCCCCACCCCCAAGTCTCCGACCAGCTCGACTGCCCCTTTTGCAGGTCCGCCTCCAGCTGTGCTGGTAGATCTGGGGAAAAGAGGAAACAACGATGTCAAGCCAGCAGTCTACTCCAATTCCCGGTGAAGTTGAACAAAGACTTCGGCGGCTACGATGGCGGCATTTGGTTGGCTGGCTGCCGGCATGGGCTTCCTTACTTTATCTCGGAAATGAGACACCGTTGAAACGTCTGTACTAGTATAGTCTAGCTCACCGTCGATCCACCACTCGATCGGGCGCGGGATATAGCCGATCTCCCGATGCACAATATTGGAGGGCTAATCGGGATATGAGAAGTAGAGAATGAGATGAGAGCGTGGTCCTGGCGGATACCCCTATCCCAAACACCTACCGAAGATGAGCTCTCTGCTCACGAGGTCGCCGACCTATCCTGCTATGTAGTCCTCCTCTCTACACGACAGAGCCTGTCCTCTCATCACCTGGGAAGCTGTGTCTAAGCGCCTATACAAATAACTTCAGTATCCCTCGAGGCCACTTGACCTTGGTCGACAATGTGATATTTGTGTGGAATAAGTCAACAACAGGCTTCAAGGTGTCTCTGACTCCATAACGCTTCTCAAGTCGATGTACATGCGCTATTGGACCAAAGTGTGCTGCTGTGTTGGGAGGCTCAGTGTTCAAACAATCCCAGAAGTGAAGATGAAACACCACGGGAAGGGGCTTGGTAGAATAGGGATTCGCTGCGCATCCATCTCTTCGCCCCGCTAATCTTTCTATACAATCTCCCAATTTCCCTCTTCGCATCTTCAACCTTTTGTTTAGCACCTCACATTCTTTCAAAGCTTGACGCTTTCAACAGCTACACATTCCTTTCGCAGCTTGACGCTGCATCCTGCTGTTCCTATTCTCCTATTCTCGAGCTTGACGCATTACAGCTTCAACACCATCCTCCACACTGCTTTCTCACTTCCACATCAACCCGCAAAGATGAAGACCTCATTCCAGATCGCCGCTTTCCTTATTGCCCTTGCAGTCCCCAGCCATGTCGTCGCTCAAGATGTCGTTGTGGAAGAGAAGATTGTATATGTGACGCGCACTGGAGACGCTCCCATCCACACGCCTGCCGCAATGCCCAGCGCGCTACTAGCAGAGTCTGCGCAAGCTCAGACTCTCAGCGTAGCTACCGTACCGGCGTCGGCCATCACTCCAGTCACCACAGTATCACCCACTATCTTCACCCCCTCTACCACAATACCAGCTACATCAGCTGACGGCGGCGCCATTGTCAGTCCCGTGGCGCCCCTGGGAGACGGTGTCATGAGAATCGCCATCGCCAACCACTGGAAAGAGCCACTTTCTATCTCCTACGGGGACAACGCAGGAAGCCCAGGAGCCCTAGGCGCACTGACCGGTGCTCCTCTAGGTACTGCAACAACCGTCGTCTATCCGACAGGTTGGGCGGGTAGAATTTACATTGGCAAAACAATCAACTCCGCAGACACCAAGATCGAGGGCAGTACTACCGGTGCCAACGACATTGATGTCAGCTACGTCGATGGATACTCCGTTCCAATTACCTGCTCCAATGCGGACACCCCCGTCACCGGCTGCAACATTGATCTCTTCGCTGTAGGAACTTGCAAGAATATGGTGGGCAACAAGGACGTCTGCCTGAATCCAATGCAAGGTAGGAAGAGTAAACCCTATTGTAAAGTCTAGAAAATAACTAATTGAACATTTTAGGTGTTGCGGACGGGCCGGCCGATGACTTCTTCCTACCTTGCCAAGGCGCCGCTTACACCTTTCCGAACGATAATGTGGCGAATGACGGCGACACACGTGGTGCGGATGTTACGTGCTGCATCGGCACAGAAGCTATGGGATGCAAAGCACCAGGCCGCCAGGGCAAGGGCAACAATAAAGCCTCCAAAGCTAAGCGGTCATCCTCCTTCATATCCGAGCAAGCACTTGGGCGCAAGGACGCAGCAAAGGAGCACGTGAATGTGGATTCGCCTGCTCCAAAGCCGGATAGGGCGGCGCATGCACACAGCCATCTGGCGAGACACCTGAAGAGGGCCAAGGCGAGGCACCAGGATCACGGACTAGCACGGGGATTGAAGGACGTCATTTGACTTTCTTGATACATACATTCCGTGCGCGGATCATCTTATGAAGTGACGTACATCGAGCAGGGTCCATTTTGCAACTCATGACCCTGGAGGTCTGGGCCCCAGCTGTGCGTGGCATGTTTGGCCATCATTGTATAGACATCAAGTTAAGGCGATGCCTGAATTCTACTATCATTACGAGGCTTCACGATCACTATCAAGCTCCATGCCTGCAGTCGTGACCGTACTGCTTCTGTTCTTGCTGCGGATTGCGTCTGAGACCAAACCAATGAGGCCCCTCGGGCAGTGTAATCCGTAAGGAAGTGGCACAAGCACATACCCTTGGGACCAACATTCCTTCAACCGATACCAAAGTACCAAATGACAAAGTAAGAATGCACTCGTATCGTACACTTTAGCGGGATTAAGTACCCTTATAGCCACTCCTACGAAAAAAATTGTTAATCGTCCCATAAAGTCTCAACCTACATTATAGTATCCCATCACGCCCATGTCCTCTCATTTCAGGGGTTTCGCCGAGGCCTAGCCGAGACGAGTGCCAAATTTGGGGGTAGTTTTGTCAAAAATCCGCCACCATAGAAGAACGTTCCCATATATATTTACTCACCACTCCATCAGTAGTGCCGCCATACGTGCAGCGAGAACTCCGGAGACGTTTAAGCCGAGTATCAAAGATCCAGGAGTATCGCGAGGCCAGGGATGCATTTGGTGTCCTCGCTGTATCAAATAGAACTAGAATTAGGACTAGCGCCTCACAACTCATGCGGTATCGAGGCAGGACATACACACTACATGCAATCACAATGGTTAGTGTCAGGCGCGTGAGATTACGCTTCACAAGGGGCATTCACATCAATCTCTTGAAACAAAGTTTCCTCAAGACTCAATGGCGCACAGATCATGCAGAGGCAGGCAGAATTTTCGCAAAGATTGCTTCACCCGCAACTAATCTGTTTGGCGAAGCATACCTAGCGAGGCTGCGTTCTCAGCCTGAAATTACCACAGCTTCCAAATGGCAATCCTCTCAGTCTTCACACACTTGCCACTTGTTGGATGTAGCATGTTGTATGTCACGCACGCGAATCTGATCCCGACATCATTTATTATTGGTGATCGAGTCTAATCTTAATCATTCTCCTGTATGAATATCGGACATCAATGTCTTCCATTCAAGTTTATCGATCATCCAACACCAGCTCCACTTTCGGTTTTCAAGATGCAGAAACGTCTGGTTCCTGTGTTTATTTCTCAATGCATCCTACATTCAACTTATACGATAACGGCTGTATTGTTAATCACACTTTGGACTGCTCGATCGCCTGTCTGGACGCAGATCTGATCTTTGCAAGTCCGTATACACTCCAGAATTGTTTGGTAATGGTAGCGCTCGAGGAGCTGCTAGCTCTAAAGGACCCAACGATCGGAGTTGAGAGCCGGGCAGTCCTGCACGACTTTTCAATAGATCTCGAAGCCCCACCCTTTCGGAGCTTGGCTGCCGACGTGGTTCAGATCGTACAGAATTGTCTAGGTCAATTTTGTGAAACGATACCACGTTGCGATAGTGCAGTGGATAAACATTACGACTACTATTGCTATGGTGGTCTCAGCGCTGGTCCAAGACACTCTTTTGATGGGGTTTGTGCCAGTGTGGTAGCCCCTCTGAAATGGCGGTATCGGAGTAATGACTTCTGTCAATTTTACCGCAGAGCATCCGACTAATATGCAACTAGGTCTACACCTCATACTGGATGCAAAGCGGTATAGCACTCTCAGCATTCATACTACTGAAGCTTTGCGACAATCTATTCTTTCGCTTGTGTATGCTCATGTACTACCTCTTATGGCCATTGGCTTGGGGTCTTGCATGGCCCTTTGGGCTAGAAGAGATTCGACAGAGAGTCCACTATATGCAGTCTGGCCTACGAAAGCACTTGGCTGCTCTCAAATCTGCCACTGTCGAGTTTCACAAGGCACAGTGCTTCTTCATGCTCGCTATCGAGGTTGCAGCCCAGGTTGTCGTCAAGCAGGGATTATTGAATGATGGCACAACTACTCTGCAAGGGCTATTCAATAACTACAGGCTTGTCGGTAATCTTGCAATCAGTGGCCTCCTCCCAGTCACGTTCACGCTTTTATGCCTGCACACTGTCGGGCTAAATTCTCGATACCTACTTGCTCTGTCGAGCTGCACTATCGCCATGTCCGCTGTCACACTTTTCAGTATTGGCGATTTCAAAATAACTCTACTAGATCTACAAAAGTTAACAAACGCTACGACTAGCGAGTTCCCGAAATGTGGGGCAAGAAATCCATCAACGTTTTGCCTTGATCTCGCAAATACCGCAGTAGCCTTGACTTCCATGAACCTTGGGGAAGGAGCTATCGGAGGCTACGCCTTAGTCCTATCGCTACTTATCATTGTGCTGCTCATCATAGATCATGCTGGCCTGCAGGACAAGTCGAGCTACAAGCGCTTCATGAAGAGATCTCTGACCCGGATTGGTATCGTACTTCAGACCCAAAACCGGCAGCCGAGTGGCATTCTCCAAATCTTTAGGGAATGCCTCTACACAACGATATGGACATGCTACATTGTGCTTTTCGCCTACTTCTTCAAAGGCTTGGCGCATTCAGGTAACAGCACCACCATCACTCCAGCAACAGCGTGGACTTTTGGCCAAATAGTGGCCATTACGGTTTGGGCGGTACCATTGTTCGAATATGCGAAGCTCCTAGGAGGTAAGTTTTGCGCCACATATACTCGAAAAGGTCTTCGGGCTGATATAGCTGGACTTAGAGGGTGTTGAAGAAGGATTGGACTACCGCGTTCCTTTTCCGTACACCATAGCGAAATCCGAAGATAATGCTGCCGAACCAGGCTTCCGTGTGTGGTTCAAGGGGAACCGTGCGGATCGCCTAGTCACGCCTGAACTAGATCTGAGGATATTCTGACGGCAGGCATGGGAACGTTCCATTGGTGGTACATGGTGGCGAAGTAGCAGCATTCCACGTAACCCGCTCGATAGCGCAAACCCAGATTGAGCATGATTGATGGTGACCGTGCCTGACTTCCCACGGGCGAGCAATCAGCCAGATGTGTCACAGTGCTGGCTTTTGTAAGTTCTTTACCCCATGATTGACCGACGGCCAAACCAGCGGGGAAGCCGAGTTGTTTCCTGATCAGCCAATCGGAAATCAGAACGATAGTTCTAGTGCCATTCTAGATAGGCCCTTTGCGAGACAGGCTCGCGGGCGAAATGAGGTAAGAATCCGACCATTCAGGGTGTCAGCCTCACCAAAATTAGGGGTTCGCCTTCACAGACAAGGTGGCTTGGTGTCAATTAGCTTATGGCGGGCCGTACCCTGATTTTTGATACAACTATCTCCTCATGAAGTCACGATACTAGAAATTTCTCTTCTGTAACCTTTGGCAATATTGGGAAATGGAAAGTTATAGTATTTGAAAACGAGCCGGAGTACTCCCAGTTTCCGCAGGCCTTGGCGCGTGCCCACTATGACTTTGCACCCCCCCCACCAAGGCAACCTCCCAGATCCCAAACAGAGTGTTCGGCTATGTAATCTAGGCGTACTCCGTACCGCGTAAAGTACCTACTTTGATGAGGCATTCAGGGGCCAAATCGGCTGCTGCTCCGAAGACCATTCTGCCAAGCAAACGCAGGGATCTGATGCGCCAAGACCCCTCTGCGAATACTACGCCGCTGTCGGACGTATGTTATCGAACAGAACTCCCACGTCATTGACCACTATATGGTTGTACGAGATCCTCTAAGGTCTCCTTTCCATAGACAGTATTGCGAGGATTTCCGAAATCGTTTCTGCACCGAACCCAGTTCTATTCACTGGCTGACAACTTCATCTTGTGACCCCCAAAGGAAGTCGGAATCTACCCACATCTGGAGGGTATGTGGCAACTTTGGAGATGAGGAAGAGCAGTCGAACGGGGCGTGTGCGCTGAATAACTGGGTTACATTGCCCCGCCCGTCCCAACCACCATCCTTCGCCAGCCGCTTCTTAGCCGCACCTATTGCTGACACCTGTACTTATCTGCCTGGTGGCTGCCTGGCTCCTACTACTGGTATGCTCCTACAAAGATCTTTCATTTGCTCCCCCTATCTGCGCATCATTGTGGGGTCTATTAGTCTTTGTCGAGCGCTATGCGCAGGCGTGGTGCAACTGCCCTCACCCTCACTTTTGGAAGTGGCAACTTGATATAAAATCACCAATGAGACGTATAGCTGTGAAAATAGCGTTGCCTTGGTGGGTTGCCAATCTGAGAGGACCGCCTCGTGACCATGTACAGAGTCCGAAGGGAAGAGACGATCCTTGTGGCTGTGTGTCAAGTTCCACAGCGGCATACACTACTGTTTGCCTATCTTGGTATTCACTGCTGTCATTCAAGTTTCTCATACACGCTCACGGATCACAATAGCATTTCGAAGAATTTTGACACCATCATGACCGTCCAAAAACCTCTCAAGTCTTCCCTTGCCGAATTCACTCACGAACAACCCCTCTCTTCTGATCAAAGCGAAGCACTCAAGATCCACAACCAAGGTTCGTGGACTTCTCTTTTGCTGTGTAGCCTGACTAAAATAGCCTTCTTCTCCTTCAGCTCGGGAGGCAGCTAGCCGGAAATCATCCGTTGCTCGGCCTGCTCTAACATGGGATCCTTATCTCGCAATACTCGCCGAACAATGGGCCAAGCACTTGGCCGCTGACAAGAAAGGCCTCAAGCACAGCATGAATGAGGAGAGGCCCGGTCAGGGTGAGAACTTGTACGTAAGTCAACGTTGTTCTTTCGATTCTTCCCCCTTTCGGTGTTCATCTGAGCCGTGAGGCATGTCTCAGGAGCATGTCCACCCAAGCATCGTCTCACGCGTCAAGTTCTTGTCTCGATGGGAAAGTGCTGAATTTGAAACAATCCAGTGGCTGAGTGCGGGAGGCACACTGTCGGATGCTAGCCAAAGTTGGGTTACTGAGGGTTATGCGTATTATGGGGAGAAAATTGGCGAGGGAAAATTCGAAAGCTACGGTCATTACACGCAGGTATGTTACCCATGATGACAGAGATCAATGTCTTGACTGACAGCGGCCTAGGTCATTTGGCCTTCAACGACAAAGATGGGGCTGGCATCAGCGAAGAGCAGTAACGGAAGTACTTTCATTGTTGGTCGTTACTCAGCTCCAGGGAACTTCATGGGTCATAGCGCCTTCACAGGAAAGTGATAGGTCAGGTAGGGGAAATGTTGCAAAGCGAATAGGTGACCAGGCGTTTTGACCATGAGGTGTAAGGAGTATACGGCTGCTGTTCATTTAACGAATGCAATACCTTCCTGCCAATCTACCTTGAGTGGCAATTATGTCAAGCTCTTTCAATTTCCATGGCGTGAGGGGGGTATATCTAACTTCCCTCATCGGCGATCTTTTAGGGCTTGGTTTCCTGAAGAGTCGGCATTTCCTGCTTCAAGCAAATCGAGGACAAGCCATAAACTTGAATTCAGAGCAAGCTTCCGCAGATAGGAGCTCAATAATTGCAGCGCTATCAATTTCATGCGGGATGCTATCTCGAAGCTCGTAAAGCGCGAGATGTTGGCTAGATTTAGCAGCAATTGAATAGGTCATTCAGGCTTTGGCTTGGAGGTAGGACGTATAAGTCCTTGTTTTCCAATCGAGGAATGGCGCCGTTTCGGGGAGCGAGCTGCTCATCTGTCTGTGTCTGGGTCATTGGTGGTGGTCGGGCTGAATGAGATGTTGGTTGTTGAAGTCGAGCGACTGTCAACATAGAATATGTGGCATATGTCGTGTCATCTCTCATACTTGACTTCGTCATATATCGATCGACTCCTAACCAACATTCCCGTACTCGCCGCACATTCCACCTGGCTCCATCTAAGTCATACATTCAGTCCACCTATCGTCTCATAACATCCTTCAGGACAAACTGACAAACCCTGAATTGAAAGCGCTTCCACAAGCGCGTCAAGCGCAACGTTCAACGTCTAACAATAGCGGCTTTGATAGCGAACTAAAATTGTTCGGGGGGATATGAGGATGTCCATGGCGATCGCTTCTCCCAAGATTCTGCATCTCAACATCCGAATTTGACCTAACCTTACGATTGCTTTACGCATAATTCCTCGCGCCAGCTCCCGGGCAATGGCTGCTCTACAGGCCCAGACTTCGAGCTCAAAAATTTTCTCATTCAATCGACTCGATCGCGAAGCTGGCAATGAAAAGCCACGCCTTGGTCGCCTCTGTCTCCAGGGTCGTACACCCATGGAAACGCCTCATTATGTCGCAGTCGGCTCGCGAGGAGCTGTACCGCACCTTTCGCAAGACATGATGCGAGATAATACGTCAATCAGTGCGATGTATACTGCATTGGAGGATTGTGAGTATTCATTGACACTACCATTAGAATGGTATATGTAAGACGAAAAAACTAACAGGCGTGCTCTCGTTGGAGCCCGCAAGTTATAGAGAAAGCATCACATCAAGACCAGACGCCGCCTGTCTACAACTTTCCAGCAACACCCGAGGAGTCACCGCTCCGAAAATATATTGCACTCCAGAAACACGCGCTGCTCATTCTCGGTCCACGTCGTATACCCCCACTGTCATGTCCTGCCTCGAGTACATCAAGTGCGATATCCATGGTCACGTCTCTTGGATTCGGCATGCTAGATTCCACAGATTACGTGGAAGCGATTCAGAAGCTTCGTCCGGATATAGTGATCGGTATGGGCGATGTGTTATTCGGACACAAGCCTGGTGTGAAGCGTGCAGACAGAATGGGGGACCGGACGTTGGCCTGGATTAAGGAGCTGGCGACTGGGATGCAAGACGCAGAAGAAGGCACTCCAAATTCTGCCTTGTTCGCGCCAATCTTACCAATCGAAGCAGAACAGCAGTCGTACTATCTCGATGCATTGGGAGATGAGCTCAGGTCCTCCGTATCAGGGCTTGCGCTTTACGATTTGGCCTCGGTCGACGCTATTCCAAAGGACTTACTTCATCTACCTCGATTGTATCTAGGCGAGGTCAATAGTCCGCACAAGCTGTTGCATGCTATTGCTCTTGAGGTGGATATCTTCACTATCCCATTCATCACTGAAGCTACAGACGCTGGCATCGCCTTGGATTTCTCATTTCCTGCGGTCCACGAGCGTTTTTCTCAATCCCCCATGCCACTGGGAAAAGATATGTGGTCAGAAACTTTCGCGACATCGCTCGCACCGCTGAGATCAGGATGCAGCTGCTATGCATGCGCAAACCACCACTGCGCCTTTATGCAACACCTCTTGAATGCTAAAGAGATGCTAGGCTGGGTATTATTACAAGTACACAACCACCACGTCATTGATGAGTTCTTTGCAGGTATTCGTCATAGCATATCTAGTGGCTCATTTGAAGATGACAGGAGATCTTTTGGACATTGCTACCTTGCGGATCTGCCAGCAAAGTCCGGACAGGGACCAAGGTAAGCCAAAATTCCCTTCTGGGTGTATACACAGCTGACAATGTCTAGAGTACGAGGCTACCAATTCAAGTCTGAAGGGAAGGGCGAATCCCGCAGGAATCCTCCAGCGTATCGCTCACTGGACGACGGAAAGGAGAAGTTGGCGGAGGCTGCCCTTCCAAGTCCAAATACTGATGCTCAAGGTCTAGAAAACCTGGGCTTTGCTGAGAAGGCGGAGTGAAAATACTTGCCGATCAATCTGGGTTGTGATTCCGCAGGAGTCGAGTCTTAGCTTTAAAGCTGTGGGAAAGGGCTCTTTCCCAACCCTGCAACAGTCCATCTTTTAAACCCCAAACAAGATTAGTGCCTCTCATTTCAGGTGTCTCGCACTCCTTCAATGTCACATCCAACGTATGGCTTGGCGACCGCTCAGCCTTGATGGTCGCGCATCAAGGTGTCTGTATGACGCTAAGGCGCGTAGGTGAATGCACTTCTTTATTGATACCCATTACTGATAGGTGCTATCGGACCCTCTGGTCAACGCCTCGCTTACAGACACTCTATCTATGCCCATTGCCCATAGCCCATGCGTTTTTCGTGCCCTCAACCGACCTTCCTTACCCTGCCATCAAAACTTCCCACAACTTTCCGCCCTCCCTATACCCATGTCCAATAACATTGACCAGCCAAACGCCCCTTTCCAACCCTCTCAAAAACGCCCTACTATCTCTCGCCCTCTGCACCTCACCTCGCCTCCCCGCCTCACCTACACACCTCCCCCACTCGCCCCAGATCCCAAAGGCCTCTTCCACCCACGCACGAAAGCTGACCTCCTCTACCATCGTCGCCGTCGCTATCTCCTTGCCCGCGAAAGAACCCCACGTCACCGCGTGCACCGCTTCACTGCTTTCGCTGGAGAGGAAGGAGCCATCACTTTTACCGGCATAGTAGCTTACTTCGCCCTCTTTGTGCAATGCATTGAGATGCGGTTGCAGTCGCTCTGTGAACGTGCTAGCCGGGACGAAGAACTCAACGAAAGCTTTCTGGAAGACGAAGCCGCCTGGCGGGCCCCAGCCGTGAATGGGGTGAGTGGAGGGGAGCCCGTCCACGGCAGGTTGGGAGGCGACTGTCCAGTAGCCTTTCTGTTGCGTTAGGGCTGTGAGTTCGGAAGTGATGAGAGCGGTTTCGGGAGAGAGGGTGGCGGATTCGGACCAGGGTAGCTGTTTTGGATCGGAGCCGGAGAGATGGGATGTGAATAGATGCGTTATCTCTGCGCTGGTTGTGGGTGTGCCCCATAAGCTGAGCGCTTGGGTTGGTGTAACGGTTAAGGATGTTGGCGAGTAGGTCAGTGGTGGATTGAAGGCTGGAGAACGAGCATCGCCGAAGCGACCATTTGGGTAGTCGTCCCAGGTTGCTTCGCGAGATAGGGGATTGCTGTTGTGAAGGATGGTCGGCGGGCGAGGGGAGGAGGAACGATGAGAATTAACTGTTAGTTGTGCAGCGGCTGAAGAGGAGGTAGTAGAAAGGGTGCGGTGGCCGGATCTGGTGCCATTGACAATATCGATGCCGTTGATGCCGTTCGTCATGATAGGGATATCGTCTATGGCCGATGTATCTGACTCGCGAGATTCTGGTGGTATTAGATCGCATCGCTCAAGGAGGGCGGTGACGGCTTTTTCGAGGTTGAGCGTGTAAAAGTGAAATCCTCTAGGACCCTTTTGCTTGACTTCTTTGATGGCATTGACAATCTCGGTCATAGCTTCCACGCCGACTTGCTTTACTGCTTCGTCATCTCCTTTGACTGCTTGCACTCTCTGTAGGAGCTCTCGAGGTACCTTTACATGGGCAAGCTTGGTCGACCTCATCAAAATTTCGTAGCTCTGTAAAGGCATCAGTCCAGGTATGATGGGTATCGTAGCGAAGACTCCGGACTCATGCTCCCTCAGTAGCTTCTCATACTTTGTATACGCATCTAATTCGTAGAACAGCTGCGTCATGATAAAGTCCGCTCCAGCCTTCGTCTTGTCGATCAGAGACGGCAAATCGTGTAAGGGATCCTGATCGGTAGGATGTGACTGATCCGCATGACCTTCAGGATACCCAGCAACCCCAATGCAGAAATAGTCTCCATGTACCCTACGTATATACTTGACAAGATCAATAGCCCAAGTAAAGTCCTCATTGCTATCCTCCTCCTTTCCTACCTCCTCATCCTCAAGTCTATACTCCTCATCTCTCGGCGGGTCTCCTCGCAAAGCCAGTATATTCCTGACACCCAGTGCCTTGGCTTCCTCCAGCGCCTCGTCCACCTTTTTCCTCTTCATATTCGTACATGTCAAGTGTAAGCATGTGGTCAGCCTGAGTTGACGCTGACATATTTCTGCGAGCTCGAGAGAGCGGGAGGAGGTACAGCCGCCAGCGCCCCAGGTGATGTTAACGAAGAGAGGGCGAAGGGCACCGGACATACGCTCGAGGCGGGTCTGGAGATTGGAGAAACCGATTTGGGTCTTCGGGGGAAAGAATTCGAGGGAGAAGTAATTGGCGGAGGACGGGAGTGCAGCGATCTTATCGGTGATTTTCTCCATGGCGAATTCAGCAGGTCAGTCTCATCAATGAGGATGTGACAATCTCAGGTCGGGACTCATTGTTTGGTTCGGATTCGAGGAAAGTGCCCGGATCCAGATGGCTGCGTGTGGCTTCACGGACTTATGAATTCGAGAACATCAAGCTCGCAACGGGGACACTATGAAGGGCAGATATTGAATTCGGAAGGGTTGAAGACCTCTCGCTTCACTACTGTTTCTCGCCTCTTTTGTAATTCAAGTAGCTTATCAGGCAATTGGAGATTGGAGCATTACTTTTGTTGTTGCTTACAGTCTCCATACATTTCGATGGAGGCGCTTATGGGACGCTAAATATGTATACATTCATGATGCCAATATGTTTGCAATGCCCCCATTGTGACAAACATTGCCTGCACACCAGATGCCTCCAGTCGTATCCCTCGATGATGCAGATTTTGCCGTAACGTCGTGTACGAAGAAATGCATGAACCTTCCTGAGATTGATTTTCATTTCCAATCACATTTCAAAAGCACTCCCACTCTCCAAAAACGCACCATCTGGCGCTCCGATCCGCTAGTACTAAACCTCTCCACGTTCCCCTTTCTCCAATTTTAATAACCGTCTCCCACATACCTCCATCTGCCGACTCGGCAGCGCTGATGCTGTTGTCGTGTTTCTTCATCAGCCTCAATATCTTCCCACTCGGGGCTTGAATTGCCAGTTTCGCTGGCTTCTGCTGTTTCTCCTGCTGCTGCGCGTTACTACTGGAATCGGAGCCCGCTTGAGAGAAGTAGTCATTTGCTGAGGTGGCTGTTGAGACCATGCTCATGGCCGACGATGGACGTGCGAACGGAAGAGGGGAGGCTGAGCGTGCGTCTGGGGAAAGACAGCTGATTGATGAAGGATGCTGACGTACAGCGAAGACGAAGGTGTTGTTGATGGCTAAGCGATGACATTGTGGTTGCGCAACATACAAGTCATGGCGCAGCGCATGAGGGGTTGGGTGGCGTAGAAGAAAATTGTACGGTGGATTCTTGCCGGTGTGGACGATAGGCACAGCGAAAGCTAAAGGATGCGGATTGTCTTTAACGGAATGCATGAGCCCTCGCTTGCCGGCGTAAACCTTTAGTGTGCCGTGCCCTTCATCGCCAGGAAGCAAAGCCTTAACAGTGTAACGTTTCTGGCCTCCTACCCATTCGGCTTGAGCTAGAGCACGAGTGGTATTTATGTCGCCACTCTCAAAGACATCACCATCAACATCCCGTGCGTAAGAACGAGCCTCGACCTCTGCGACGCATTCGATATCCGAGGGAGCCGTAAATTGAATATGGACAAGCTCTAGGTTCTCGATTCGCAGAAGGCTTGTGTCAAAATCTATCATTTGGAGGCCGTTCTTGAAGTAGGGCGGGCAGGCGCAGGGCAGAGCGAGGAGAATCTCTGGACTTATCGGTGGGCAGATGTGCTGCTGCTCAAAATGAGACGGGATATGAGTGTAGCAGATCTCCAGTGGCCTGGCAAGGAAGAAACCGTTCTCGGCAATTTGCGACCCAGCACTGGAGTATTGTCCGCGTTTCGGATTTGTCGGACTGGCCAGCGAACAGTCCATAATCCTCCAACAATCGTCCACAATGACGGCATTCCACCAATGATTGGGTCTGGGGTTGCTGTCAAGTTCTATCACTTCGCCAGGCGACTTGAGGTAGCCTCTGACAATTTCTGCATGTAAGCCCACTGCCAGACACATTTCGAACACCAGCACCGCGACTTCCTCTGAACATCCTCTTCTCATTTGTATCACGCGTCTCGGGTCGACGTCGCCCTCAAAGTCTTCCTCCCAAGCCACCTTTTCGCTGACCCATGTGAAAATGGCTCTGAGCTTTTGGACGTCACTCTTATACGGTCGACAGACATAGCCCTGCGCTAGACTTGTCGGATTAGTCATGGGGGGAAGACTGTTGACAAAGCGAGCGCTCTTATCTACCAGCTGAAGATTCACCGCAAGGAAGTCAGTTGGGTATTGGATAAGGGTTCCATCCACTCCTTCGTCCCCTTCGGCAGATTCCAATAGCGCTTCTACTGACGCGACGACCGGGTAGTCCATCATCTGACACCTTTCTATTCGTTCCGTTCTCTCGTTTCTGCTTATCGAATTCGACCGATTCACGTCTCGCCGAACCTGAACCCAATCAGTGTCGCTCTTGCCACCTCCTAGCCCCATGTCTCTTGCTGCACTACCACCAGCGATAGCCGTGACTCCGTTCGGCAGCATGTTCTTGATTGGAGATCGCGGGTTTTCAATCTGTCCAGCAGCAATATTACTCCTCACGCTAGCCGTACCAGTTTTAGCTGATTCCACCAGCTTTTTGAAGAATCCGCTCTTCCTTGATTTCGGGGTTGTCAAGCCGCCTAAGGCACCACCAGAATCTGCAGCATGGGCAGAATAGTCCATCGCTGCGCTTGATCCCGGTCTGGAACGGTTACTGGAGTAATGACTAGGCGTCTGAGGTCTGGTGGCACTTCCTCCGTCATTAAGACCAAGTAGAGATTCTTGTCGAACATCCACCACGCTCAGTGGTCTGCTCTTACTGATGCTGCCCCACTTCCGGCGTGCTAGACTGCCTGCGCTTGTAGCACTAAAGCCTCCTATTGAGTGCCCGCTCATGATGCTGTGACTCGTCCTTGAAGTATTGCTCGAGCTGCTTGTTGCTACACTCTGCATACCACTCGAAGAGTTGGTTGCGCTGGACTTTGTTGTAAAAGTTCTATCGATCATGCTTCTTCCGAGCTCATATGCAGATTTGCGGGGTCTCAATCGTGGTTGGGAGCTGATACCACTTGCTACAGAGTCTGTCGTGCCCATTGACGACTGTGGGCGAGGCTGATATGGTGAGTTCTTCGGAGGCGGAGCGGGCGGCGGTCCCATAGGATCATTAGGCAGGAAAAGCTCGTTAGGGGGACGAGGACTGGTAGCGCCCATGCTTCGCAGACGGCCCTCCATGCGCTCAACGTAGTCGTGCACCTGGGGTGGCCCGTGGTCTCTTTCCTCCTCGTCGTAAGCATCTTCGTCATGATACTGCTCAGTATTTTGTAGAGACGAAGCAATGCCAAGCGAAGACCGCGGCCTTCGTTTATCTCGCCCATGGGAAGGGGTTCTTAGTTCCTCGAACGCTTCTGGTGACCATGGATCAAGAGGTCGTTGTTCTTGTTCAGGCGAGGGAGAGTGTTCAATTTGTCGCATCGCCATATCATGCAAAGAAGACATAACACCGTCCATAGCATCTCTTAACGGCGACGGTGTATGGCCATGCATACCTGGTGACAGTGGAGCCGGTGAAGGGCCCCTTGAAACTGTAGGGTATCTATCGTTCATCGAAGGCGTGGGAGAAGGCGTAGCTCGAGGCGGAGGGGCATTGTATGGTACTCGGTGAGGAGGTGGAGGCGGAGGAGGCGATTCAAGCTCGTCTTCGTTCTCTTCATAGCTGGGAAAGTCTGCTGGTGATGGTTCGCGACAGAGTGTAAGTGGAGCAGGAGAAGGAGCGCAAGATCCCAATGCCGAATTGTGACCTGACGGGCAAGGAGGCTGTGTAGCATACTGCTGGTGGCTCGACTGTCTTATGGGGCTGGTAGATGTTGATAGATAGCTCGGCTGTCGTGCAGGGCTAGAAGATGTTTGAAGATAGCTTGGTTGCCTTGAGGGCCCCTGTAGATAACTCGGCTGCCTAGATGGGCTTTTATTTGGCGATGTAAGGTGGCTGGAGTGCCTTGTCGCTCGTGGTGACGGCGTGAGTGTTTTAACAATGCTATTGGACACTGTGTCCGCAGTGGCTGTTTGCTTCAGCGGTCCGGTTTCTGCGTAAGACTGAAATGGTTTACGGGCTGCTTTCGTCTTTTGTGGGGCTTTCGAAAGACTTCCAGAGGGGCTTGAGGGCGGCAATGAACTCGATACACGGCTGACTGGCTGGAAGCTCTCGTCTAGGACCTTGACGAAATTCGATGGGAAAAGTCCCACCGCTCTCTTGTCCCTGCGTAGACGACCCATCCACCATGATCCATCTCCAGCATTGAGACATTCGATCAAGTCTCCTTCCACAAATCCGAGATCTCTTTTTGATTCTCCGCCCCACGAGTATGTAGCCCTGCACCAGCATGGAAACCGAGTTGGAAGACTGGGAGCGATATGCGCCATAATCACTCCCTTTTCAATGCAGGTGTCCTCCACTTGCGATGTTACTCCGCGCACTACATACCCACATGAAAGACGTATTACTGATGGTTGATCTCTTCGACGACGGACTTCTGGCCGGCAGGCAGCGTTATATGCATTGGTAGGTTGGTGAGTAAAGACTGACGATGGAAAGGGACCGATGCAGACGTAACGAATGTGATGGGACAAATTCCCTTAGTTTAGTATGGGTTTTCGCAGGGATTGGTCGACTTACTACAAAGACAGAAAGGGCGCTAGCAGAAAGTAAACAAAACGTAAAGTAGCTGGCTCAAGCGCTCCAACCGCGCGTTCGGCTCAGCCTCGGCACGCTTGGGACTGATTCCCCAGTAAAGCACCTTCATAAAGTAATATCTTTGTACACTATCGCCTCATATCGTCTGTCGGTATCAAGACTCTGAAGTATGACTTATGAATATGATGGTGATTGACTAACTATCTAGGAAGATAAATTCTAGGACTACTTGACATGAATGCCGATGTCCCAGGATATGGCTATCACGGCCATTTTCCAACATTTGGATATATCATTTACAGTGCAAAGCCACCATTCGTAGCTATTGAAACACGATGATCTCTCAAATACCATCTTCCACTCATTTCTGTTCGGGCTTATTCTTCTCTTCTAGCTCCTCTCCAATACGACCATTCAAGCCCCTACCGCCCGTGGGATCCTTCCTTCTCACTGACTCGTCAACTTCTGCCACGAGACATGAGCATCCTCCTCTTACAACGATGCAAAATACGCGCACCAAGTATAGACGGTCTCAACTCACCTTCGTATTCCTCATCATGCCCCACCCATCGGCCCATCTTCTCTTTTCGAAACACCTCAAAATCCCATTCTCCTTCCTCTAAACTTACCTCTTTATCAACCCATACGTATGTTTCAGCATCCACGTCTTCTAAGATTCTTCCCTCTTGGTCCAGTAGTTGTGGACGCACTTGGACACGGCTGTATTGATCGCCTTCAAAAAGGTCAAGTCGCCATTGATCCTCGGCCGACAAACCCTGGACGTATGTACCTCTGACGCAAGCACCAGGCTCAGAGGAGGGAACTATAGCTGGATAGTCGCATTCCGAGACTTTGTGGCGCATGTAGTGTGAAAGTAAGGCAGGTTTGATAGAGAGACGGGAAGCCTGAATAGACGTTGGAGTTGTGGTGCTGAAGATGACTCGGTGGAGCACTTGGGGCTCCATCTGGCATGGCGTTAGCAGACGAGGGATTGAGAAGATCGGATATCAACCGGACTAAGGTCCCTAGAAGATGAGTTATTCAGCTTGATGGGAATCGTGGAATGGTTATAGTCGGTGGCATACCGTAAAAGAAGGCATTGCGGTCAGCCATGATGAGGCTGAGGGCGAATCAAAATAGTAATACCTGGAGGATACCCAATGTGGTGCGAAGGGCGTTATTATCGTAGGAATTCGTGAGACAATGAGGCCTATACCCGCGCGCTTGCGGCAATTGAAGCCTAATTGTTAGTTGACCTAATGTCAGAGCAGTCGACAATTGTCAAGTAAAATGAAATACTCTACTACTTGGACTTTCCCAGAAGGGTAAAGCTCAGCGGAATGTGAGCTGTGTTTGACGAGCATGACTGCCTCCTTCCATGAGAAGATCGCCGAAGAACGCCGCTTATCCAGAATATTGGTACAGTAATGTCACACGGATACATGATCTGTCATACACTCTGCTCGTCCATAATAAATTAATCTTTTCACGTTACCGATCATGGCTTGTCCTTCAAAGAATATGATGGCCAGCGAAAAGCCTCTTTAGCGAAGGGAGGCGGGATATCATTGGCATCGGAAAGAAGCAAAGTGGTGGCCCTGAGACCCATGAGTCTTGATATCAGCCACGACAGGTTTTCTCGAGACCCGTAAAGCTTGCGATCAATAAGGTTTCGGTAATATGTGCAACACGACACCCTTCCCTCTCGCACGAAGGTCCAGGCAACCGCGTTCGGCTTTCGTCATGAACCTGATCGTAAGATCAAGGAATGATGAATCTCCGACTGTGCTGCATGAGCGGGCACCAGTATCCAGCATCGCTTTTATAGAGCGTGGCCGGATCTCCGAGTGGCCTCGACACAATTTTTACTGACACAGACTGCTAGCTTTCGAGTTGAAACGTTCTTGGTTTTTCTTGAAGACCATACGTGTGACATAGGGCTTTCTCGCGAGGCCAGTCATGGTTGAATAGCAAGAACACTGTATCGTTTATCTAACATAGTTGAACTTGGTATACATTGGACGCCCTTCGTGTTACCGTGTAGGTCTCGCAAGTAGGTATCTCACGATTCTGAAAGTCGTCCATAGCTTGTGATGAGCCCATGGCCAACTTCCCCATGTTACCCTCGCTTGACTTTCTTAGGTTTTAGCTCAATTCCTTGATGTGCATCACAGTAAGGGAACCACCGTATAGCAACAACATTAAGGCAAAATTTCGCGACAATCGCTTTCTCTAGACCTGCCATGGTCGTCTTTCTCCAGCGCCCAAACCAACGACTTGACTACTAAATCTGCGGCAAAATTCAGCGGCTGTCCCACTTCACAAAGCGGCACCAGACCCCAGCAGATGGCAACGTCAATATGTAGTGCTGTCTGCCAACTTGGTAAAGATCGCCACGCCTTGATACGACCCCAACATTGCAAGATCACACGGCAAAGCTGGGTTCATCCCAGGTCGAAATTATGAAAGTCGATCGTACCCAAAGACGAGCTATGTTTTCCACTATGTCTTGCGGGCTACGTAATACTGTCTATCGATACCCCATTGGCAACGCTTCTTAATTCGACGACTTTGAAGACCTGGCGACAATGCGGCATATTTTATTGCATGCATCTCCAGCCCACATTTTGCACACGACACTTGCGAGGTCTTCGTCGCTCATGAAAATATCCGCGTTGAAGCCTGCCACCTGTGCGAGGGTCTGATTTCTCAATCGCTACCGCACAATCATGGTCCAAATCTGGGATATTGTGATATAGATACAGAATGTTTCCAAGGACACTAAATTTCCATACAAGCTGTTGAGAAACCAGAATATCGCAGGGGCGCATTGTTACTTTCGACACTGAGCTCCTAGAGCAGATCATAGAGCCAAATTCGTATCTAATGTCATTACTGACGTTTTTAAGGAAATTCCGAGTAAGTGTCTTCTCCAGATCCGACCTCTGGGCGCAAGTCCCATTTGGAGACCTCGTCTCGTCGGAATAAGGAGTTGATAAGTGAAAGGCCCCGGGTGTTGCGACGTCGAGCTCATATTGAGCTTTTTGGCAGAGATGCCGTATGAGCGCAGAGATGTCCTAGGACCGATGATGTGAGCATCAAACCATGCATCTAAGGCCGACCTCTGAGCGCACATTCACTATCTCTAGAAGAAGAAGTCCAAGAAGTCCAAGAAGTCCAGAGCCAAATGAGTTGTGTAACGTCGATTGTGGAAAGGAAGTTGCGATGTGAAGCCCGTATCGAAAGACCATCAAATCAAGTCCCAATGCTCGTCACATGTGGAAATGACATTGGCTACAGTGAAGACAGCCATCATGAATGCTCAACACTTTGTACATCTTCAGCTCCCGATGATTACCTTTCTTAAAATTCAACACGTGTCCGTCGCTATAAGAACACGTCCACGTCCACCAAATTCGACCGGAATACATCTGTGCTTATTCCACGAGCAAGCAACCTCTCGGATTCCAACACGCATCACTCTGTGGCTTCAGCCCTTGACTTCAACATGAAGTATCCTGTTTGTCTTTCAACAACACGAATATCTTAATTGCACGATCACACACTCGGCTACCCAAGAGATAAATCAAATCCCAGACCTCGCTTTTGATGAACGAGGACACTGCCATCAGACAGCAGAGTTCTTGAAATGCAAACACGATCTTCCACCAAGCGCATCCGAACCTCGCTGCCTTCGCCAGGTACCGTCTGCACCAAATGTCAAAAAGCTGGGCATACCTCTCGCGAATGCGCCAAGGCCGAGCGCCTGATCGTAGCATTACGAGTACCACCGAATACCCTTTTAGCTCTAGCCCGCAATCAGCCAGGCCTCTCAACCCTACCACGTGAGATCCGAGATCTCATCTACGAAAATCTGGTTACCACCTCCACTCCTATCAAAGTATGCTTCGACTACAACACATCAAAAATCTACCTTCGCCTCCGAGAGAGCGAAAAAGGCGGGATCGCTGCGGCGTTCATGTGTCACGCGGTGACCAGATCGTCACTGGCTGTGGAGGTCTATGAGGTGTTCTTCAAGAACAACATCTTCGTATGTGGCGATTGTGAGGTCCTGGAGGAATTCATCCGCTCACGTTACACGGATGTGGAATTACGTATGAGCAAGTCATCGAAATTCGTTGACAGAGGAAGAACTTTTGTCAAGGACGGGGTAGGAGAGCCATACCAGCCGTTGCATCGGCAGACGATACTATTTGACAGGCAACCATGGGTTCGTAACATCGGGATCAACCTGCATTGCGACAATCAAGAACCTAAAGTCGCAGAGCAACTCGGCTTCGTTCTCAGGCTACCACGTCTCCAAAGTATCGATATCTGGATACATGGACTGTGTAACAAGCGCGGCAAGATCAACACCATCGATCAAAAGATCGGGCAGATTGCGGCCGTCTGCAAGAAGATCCGTGAGAGGATAGGCGCGAGACTGACAGTCCGAGTTCTCAAGAGCTGGCTTGGAATTTGTGTCTCGCAGAGTCATCATTGGCTATATGAAAATGTGAGGGTGAAGTGGCAGGACGTGAGCTGGATGTGGGAACCCCCCAGTAAAGAGACGATGATGAAGGTCAAGACCTGGACGCCGGGAACGCACAGAGAGCATATGCAGGTGCTTATGGCCACGGGTGATCTTACGCAGAATTTCGACCTTCGTTGCTTTGTACAGCACTGGCTTCAAGATCATAGAGAGTTGGAGAGGCTGGCAAAGAACAAGGCTGATACGAAGGATGCGGTACATTGAATTCGTGGTGGATTGCGAGGCTGGCTTGGTGGGAAGTTGCATGCTCAGAACATCCCTAAGAAAGATTGTCAGTATGGATCTTGAACATAGGTGATATGGAAACATTGATATGCAGGGAGATGATAGGATACAGTATTCGAGCTCTAGGCGTGGACGAGCATTCAGATGTGTATGGCGAAGGCGACCAGAAACGTCAACTTACGATGTCATGAAGGAGCCTGATTGTGATTTTGGTCTTGATAGCAGATAAAGCGACAAGATAGCAACAAAGTAGAGGCGTTTGTAGTCGGATTTGAAATGAATGAAACCATACGAAGCCGAGAGTGGGCTGCATGGGGTTTGCTCTTATCCGAGCTTCTCCCTATCACTCTGTGTTGCCTCTGGGCACTCTCGTCATGAATTGTTGGTGGCTCGTAGGAAGTGCTCTGCTAGGTTCTTGGGTGGACAATCTCAGTGAGAAGCAATCCTGACTGTTCTTCAGCGTGGCTGGTGACCACGGCTAGCAAGACTCCATCGGTCATCAACCCGTCATTCAGTTCGACAGCCGTCATTGGCCCATCTCATTTAGACAGTTGATTTGCGCGAAGCCAAAGGATTTTACCCTTTCCGTCCACTTAGCCAATCTTGAAATGCACAATCTAGCAATCGGTAGCCCGTCCCATCTCGATATTTGCCGAGAGATGTTTCAAAGATGTATAGATCGTACAGCGCAAGCCACGTCTTGACCGCATCATAGAATAGGACACTCTTTCCCTCTTCTTTGAGATTTTGTTAAAGCTGTAGACGTCTATTAACAGACTAGATCTTCAGATAAGAATTCTTGGGTTTATGTGATTGTCTGATATTGTCGCAAGTATGACTCATGTTTCTATGTTCCTTGGTAAGTGACATCGATTCTCGAAAATCGGATGCTGCTAGATTGGACGTTGACAGTATTGGCCGGGTATCTCCAATAACGTCAGGATCCGCGGAGTGGCTGTGCTGTAGCATACTCGTTCAAGAGCTCGCTGCATGGCTGGTGGGTCTCTGTCTTTGCTTCGCGAACACCTCCTCCATACTTGACAATGCTATCAAGCAGCTGTTGGATGGCTGTAGAAAACTAATGATGGAGGCAGGATCCCTAGGTGTGGATAAGTTTGCCTCGAAGAAGTTCATCAAACATAAAGTATCTCATAGTCCATTTTTTGTCGAAGTAGCCACGGGCTTGGAATATCGAGATGGATTATAGGCACTTTTCCAGATGTGAATGGCTCACCCGACTGAAACCAATCACCATGTAAAGTAATTTTATCAGTCCAATGGTTGGCGTCGTGCTCCTCGAACGGATCACTTTCCCCAAGCGCGGCGCCAAGTGCAGGCGTCTATTGGACTTCACAACGAGGTCAATTTGAGCAAGCGACTTTCAGAAGCACCCAACATGGGAGCCCAATCGACACTTGCGATCGATGGTAGCACTGTAGGGGGTCTTCTCGCAGCCCTTGCCCTTCTCCTGACCGCCTACTTCGCCTCCATACGTCTCCTGCACGCCTCCACGACCACAAAGATCCGCATAATCTTCATCTGGCATCTCTTCGACGCCCTCATTCACTTTCTCTTCGAGGGTTCTTTTCTTTACAACTGTTTCTTCACATACACTCTCGTGCCCCATACGAGCGATTACCCACATCCTGCGAGCTTGACTTCGCCAGGCGTTCATTTTCTGGGATACGAAGATAGGTTGTATGGGAGCCAGTATGGAAGCAGTCCGACAGCGAAGCTGTGGCAGGAATACGCCAAGGCGGATAAGAGATGGGCTGGTGCGGATTTGACCGTTATCAGCTTGGAGTTGTTGACGGTTTTCGGAGCTGGGCCCTTGGCAGCATACATCTGCGAGCTAGTACGACGGAGGGAGAACGGAGGAAAGTTGTGGTTTTGGGCGAGCATTCTGGCAACTGGGGAGCTGTATGGTGGTGAGGGTTTTACTCGGAGGATGATGGCAGTAAAGGTTGCTAATAAAATTCAGGTTTCATGACTTTCGCGCCGGAGTGGCTTTCTGGGTCCTCAAACCTCGATACCAGCAACTTCATGTATCTTTGGGTGTACCTCTTCTTCTTCAACACGCTTTGGGTATGGTTCCCTTTGTGGATACTATACGAGTCATATAGGAATATTCTCTTGGCTTTTGCGCGGGCAAGTGGAGCCATCTTCGTGAAAGAAGAGAAGTCGGCATGACACACTGCATGAGACGCAAGAGACAAAGAAAAATCACTAGCAGCTCTGACTGGGGGTCACCAATCATGAGTGTTGAGAAGAGGGGCAAAAAGCAAAATTTAGGAACCTGAACGACTCGAACCCTGGGCGTTCACGGTAATCTAAATGTCAAAAAGACTCACGGGGTGCACTTGCTACAGAAAAGCTCTGGATGCTTCTATCTTTCGACGGTCGAATGGGGCCTCCGCAGTGACCATCACAGCCCGTTGCTGCTGCTGTACAGAGATACTCATTGAGGGTAACCGTTAACCCTTAGTTTTCCGGGTAACTTTCAACTGCGTCAGTACGTGTACTGGAATTGGTTTTCTGGTCGATAGAAGAGTTGCGCCTATCTCAATATCTAACCCAAAATCAGCATGAGAGGTCCCTACCTGAGCCCACCTCAGTCCAGATCATACCACTTCATCTCACTTTCCATCGGTCTACTCGCCTTAAATCGACCATTCGACTCACCTTGATGTTCATCAACACACCACCTCGATTTCATGCCATGGCCCAACCAGAAACGAAAGCTTAGGTAAATCCATTACTTGCGAATGTCTCGAATCGCTGCCACGCTATTATTCTACGCGCCTCTTATGTCGGTCCGACCCATGGTCGTGGCGTCTTTCTCACCATGGATGTAGAGACTGGAGATTAAAATCTTTGCGAGCAAGCCTTCTGTGCCGTATGCCTACAGGGTGATACTCAAAGGACAATTGCCGTCGACTCCGGAGGCACGAGACGCGGCAGCAACAGGTCTGGTCCAGACGAGGCCCGAAACGCTCTGTATTCCCGTCGTAATGAACAACGCAGCAAATTCCTTCATCCACGGCCACGATCACGGATCTGCATCCCGATACTCAACAACCTGCCATTCGCAACGACGGTGAAGAAGCACCGATTGTTGATCCGTACGTAATATGCGACGCCCGCTGTTCGCTCGTATGAGTGCTAATGTACGATGTAGTTTCGATGACCATCATATAGTCCTTCGGAATAGCTTCAAGTTCCCAATCTCAAGCATAGACTATCGATTTCTTTTTACCCATCAAGCAAAGAAAACTCCCAATTATTGCAATTTGCTTCATCTCTGGACACAGGCATCCTACACCTATTATACCTGCATGCCCGATACGTAGCATAGCTGTTTCGGCGAAATGACGGTTAGCGGGGCATGGTTAGACCTGGCGGCAGGCACCGAATTGAGGCACTGTTAAGTTGATCTGAGCAAGGACTATCGGAAACAGACAGCTTTGAGCCAGCCTACCGTGGGGGGAGGCCCGACTCTTTCAATTGAGGACCTCATACCAATTTGGAAGATTATGCGCCAGACAGCATCTTCAGAATCAGGACGCAGGTTTGCGGGTACTTGTTTGAACGGCTGGGACTGGGACATGCCCTCTGCAACTGGCACGTGGTCAGGCACAAGATGCATTCGGACGAATCGATGTTCATTGTGTGGCGGACCTAAAGCAAGCACGTATCGTACAAGCATGCCGTAGGCCAGAGTATTGACAAAAAAGGTATAATTGGAAGGTCATGAAATATCGATCGAGCCACGTTCATTGATCGACTTCTTGGAATATGTTCCACGCTTGAGACTGGTATGTAATCTCTCCAATGAGGATGATGCGTGTTCAGTTGAGTAGTATCGAGATCCTCAAACCTGCGCACTTTCAGTAGCCCCAGCCCACGCATGACCACCCCATGTCCAAGAATTGAACATATCCCACACCTCATGTCTCATAACCTGTGCCCAAGAACAGTCGGTACCAGACCCTGCTCAACACCCTTCCCCAAACTCTAACCACCAACCGCAAGTCCTCCCCAATCAATACCCTTAACGCGCCCATCACCAGACGGCGCGACCTTCTTGAATAAATTCGGACTAACATCAATATCATACTTCGCACACCCCACACAAGTATCAACTACCACACCACGTCAGCCTCCCATTCCCTCGCCACAATTAGACAAAACTCACCAACAGTAGCCGAGTTCAACGTTCGAGAAACAGGATTCCATATCGAGATCTTCGTGCCACACTACCAATTCATCAGCATCCACTCTTCCCTTTCAACACACACACGCCAAAGGTCTAGCCATGCTTACTTACCTTCGGATTAAGATTCGGATTCGCCCCATTGCGCATCATAGCTGTACTCGGCGCCACCACATCTTCCGTCCCCGCGGCCGTGATGCCGCAGGAATTGCTGATGGGGGTGTAATACGTCATGTCGCCGACGTAGGCTGCCGCGAGGGGGACGGAGACCGTTAAGGCCATGGCGAGGGTGTGGAGTTTCATGTCTCGGGGAGTGTTGTGTAACGGTGTAGTGGTATGGCGGTAGAGAGTGATGTTTGGGCTGCAACCTGGCAGTGATGAATTTGATGGTAGATGTAGAATATTGGGGTTTTTGCGAAGGAAAAATGTGGGGACCTGATGGAGAGGATATGGTTGTGAGAATAGGATTATTGAAAAGATGTGAAAGCGTTTGTATTGCCATTGTTTCTGAGGTCTGGGGGTGGTTTACGCACGCTGACAATGACGGGGTTGTTTCTTGTTTCATCAAAGGAACTGGAGTCACATACGCATTGTGGCCAGAGGCAACAGATGCATCATCCAGTGGACGGGTTATTATAGGCCTTGTTTCGGAACAAGGCATTCGTGAGATACTGTTCGACCTTGTTTCAAAACAAGGCAGTTGTGGACTTCTCTTCGGATTTGAGGCACGCATTCCACTTCTATGATTGGCTAAAGTACAATTGGCTTCTCATGATTCGCATTCCAGGTGCGACTTCCCTCTCCAAGAGCACCCAGAAAGCACCCACCGCAGCTATGTATGATACATGTATGCTTATTTTAGCAAATGCTTCCATGTAGCAACTCCAAGCTAAATCGAAAATGCATTCAGAAATGAAAGAAAAGGCAGAACGCACACCTCACTGCGCCTACCACCGGCAACTCACTTCTGGTAGGTTTCGTGCACAAAGTCATTCAATACATCTCTTCCATCATCGTCCTCATTGTTTTCGCGTCCTCTTTCTTCCAATGCTTCAGCTAGCTCGTTCTGATCATTCATGTCGTCCTCGGGCTGCGTGACAAATTGGTCGAACATGTTGTCCACAGTTTCGCGAACGTGGGCGTTGCTAGGTGTATAGCCATGGTGAGGGGAATCCATAACGCGATCATGCGGGTGGCCAGTATCATAGGGATTGTCGAAGAGGTTGGGATCAAGTGAAGAGCCTGGGTGCCCTAGTGGCGAGCGTGGTCCGTATCTGGGAGATTCAACGAAAGGCGAGTGGGGGTTGTGGCCGTTCGAGTAGTACGGGCTTTGCGCAAATGCTGGCGAGTCGGGTTGTTGATGTGGATTGTGGGATGCTGGCAGAGGATAATGAGCTGAATACGAGGGATCTGTGTGAATATTGGCAGGTGGCGGAGGCCGATGGGAATCGGAATAAGGATTCGAGGAGTTATTCGTTGAGGTTGAATGGGAAGAGCGAGGCCGCTGTGCAGGCGCTAGATTATGCTGACTCTTCGATTGCGTATCGCTCCCTTTGCGAGCTTTGTTGATATTGTATGGCTTGGTTCGAAACTGTAAAGGAAGCTCTTCTGGAGAATTGACGTTGTGCTGCTGCATCAGCTTTTGCTGCTTGGTGGGGCGCGGCTTTCGAGTCGACAAGGACTGCTCGAGAACAGGTGGGGGATTAGGAGCAACCGGGGCCCATTTATGAAGCTCTTGACGGAAGAAGTTGGTCTCGAAGCCAAGTAAGATCTCCGCTCCCTCGATCTTGCGGAGATAGAAGCGCTGAGAGGTGACTTCTTCAGGGTTAGTCATCACTGGATTGATGTAAGGTCGCATGTAGTCCCGGAAGGCTTGCGCAGCAGAGATGATCTCCTTGAGGACTGCTTCCTCCTCAGGCTGGAACGGGAGGCCTGGAATTTCAGCCTGCCAATCGACCAGGTCCTCAAGCTTTGGGCGAGCTGCATCACGTGGAATTTTGACACGGTAATCGCAGATTGGACAGGTGTAATTGTCGTCTTCTTTTACCTTGCCCCGAGCAATTTTGAGACATTTGCCATGATACCTGTAGAGGGATCAGCATCCTGTCAATTCTAGCGATGGCACAACCCTCACCATTCGTGGCACAACTCGCACTCGAGCATCATTCCAGCTTCAGGCTGACGGCACATACAAAATACATTCTTCTCCGACTTAACACCCTCCACATCTTGCTCTCCGTCCGTAGGAGAGTTCTCCCGTGTGGCAGGCTCCACAGGCATTCTCGGCATGTCCTCAAGGTCGAAGCAGAAATTATTGTGATCGGCGACATAGTCCATGTGGACTTGCAATATATGTAGCGGTGCATTTGCCTTGCCGAAAAGCTTCTTGCCCTTTCTCATCCAGTTCTCATGACGTTTAATCATATTCTCGAGATCGATGGTGCCAGTCGGCTTGCTGTTGAGCTCAGCAAGAGCATCGAGAACACTGCGTACCTCTTTGTACTTCGGCCTCTTCCGCAGGTCCGCATCTTTCGATCTGTCGTAGAGAGAAATGATCAATTTTTGCGCCTCCCTCTGCTTTGCCAGTATGGCTTCCACCGCTGCTCGGGTCTTGTTGGTAATGGGTAAAGAATCCGCTTGATTAGCCAATGCCTCAAGCTGAGGGTGATGAATCGTCTCGACAGCCATGAGTTCTTGGGCTTTGTTCTCCCAGAGCTCGCCACGTATTTTTAAATCTTGATAACGCACGAGAAGCTCATTGTCCTCCGGGATGCCGAATTCTTTGCCTTTGTTGATGATGGCTCCGACATCGTCCAGGGTCTGGAATTTCTTCCTCCCTTCTTGAGCTTCATCTGTCCACTTCATCTTCTGGATGACCATCTCCAACTCCTCCACTTCTGGAATGTCCACATTGAAGCATCTTCCGACCTCAGCTAAGTCGACAAAATCTTGGATCGACCGCTGGCCTGGATCCGTCAAAGCCGGTTTCGCATTCGTCTGGAAATCGGTAATATCCCGAGATCGCTGAGCAAGCGTGTCAATCTCAGAGCAGTCGAAGGAGAGGTCCTCTGCTTGCCTGAGCAATTTATGGATATTGTCGATCTTCCTCAACTCCTTTTCACGTTCTTCAATCTCAGATGCTTTGGCCGAATGACCCTTTCCCGATTTGCGATTGTCCTTGCGTCTGTTTTGCTGCTTTCGAGTAATGTAATTTGTAGCTTCATCTACCCATTCGTTACACTTGATCACGTAGGCTTTGAGGTCTGGAAGTCCTGGCAGCTCCCAGGGTATTTTCTCCCCTTCAGTGACTAACGACTTGAGAACCTTGAGCGATGGCTTCGCCTCGTCATCCAAGGCCTTGTCCAACTTCTCCTGCCAAGCCTCAGGCGTGTATGCTCGGTCGACGACCTTCTGTACGACAGCATTCAAGGCATCGTCCGAGAGACGGTATCTGAGCGTATGCCCTGATCCTGCGAGGCGTTGGTCCTCAATGACATCGCAACAGTCATGGCTTCCTGCGTGTAGCAAGCACATCACTTTTAGGGTGTTTTCACATCGGAAGGAGGAGAGGTAGCTATACGCCTTGCAGTAGGTGCATTGAGAATCAACTTCTGGAACATCCGTATCATCGACCACGAATCCTAGAGAACACTTATCGTCAGAGACAGAGGCATTTTCAGCCTTGCACACGTGGGACTCCGTGGAGTCCTTGTGGCTCTTTAGAAACTCCTGCCTCTGCTGAATCTCCCGATCTCGCAATCGAATCATGGCGGGACCGAGCCATTTCGCTGTCCTTATTGTAGAGTCCCGACCAGCTGCTGTCATGAGCAACTCATCATGCGAAAAGCAAGGCGGCTTCCTGAAAGCTTGAAGTCGCTCGACACCTGATTCACCGTAAGGCTCCCAATCCTCTGGAGCAAAGTTGACCGCCTCGTTAAAGTTGAACCCATGATTGAAGCCAGCATGATATGCTTGTGGGAATGTGATGACGAACTGACCGGCTCGTTGATCTAATGCGTACACGTTCACACCTGCCTTCTTGAGCCGGTCTGGTGGCAGCAAAGTGACGAGCTGAAACAGTAGATCTGGTTGCGACTCAAACAGCTCTGGTACGGCTTGCTTCATTGCCTCCTCAAATCTTTCAGCATCTGCCCCTGGTATGCCATACCACGTTTTAGTGGCACCAAAGTGTTGGTAGTTGGCCGAATAGCCGTAGTGATCTTCGTTGTGCCAACAGAAAGTTGAGAAGCACATACCTACGTACAGCCAGGGCACTGTCATACCCGATATATCGGATTTGATGTTGCGGAAAAGCGACTCAGGATGCAGGGGAAGGACATTGAGATTCCATAGGTCCGTAGAATAGGGGTCTAATGGGTCCTTCTCGATCGTGGGAAACCCGCTGCCGTGCGTTGTTGAATGTATATCAGCACCATACTCGACCTCAACTTCCTCTGAAGGACTCTCAACCAATCTCCAGAACTCTCGCTCAACATCATCTTCCGTAACCGCTTTCTTGCCGTTTGTGATGGGGTCATACTGCATCTTCGGCTCGAAACAACTCTCCTTGAAATGGCGCGCTTTTTCTTGAAATTGACGTAGGGAATAGATCCCACCCTCTTCGAAACCGAAGTCGTTTGTACCGACGAGACATCTGGGACAGTGCCAGTCGTGAAGTGGATTAATTTTTGCAGGAGGATCCAAGCAATTTTTGTGGTAGCTATACTCGCATCCGTCGCAAATTAGAAGTGGGGAGCGATCGTCTTTGGTCCCGCAGACTTCGCAGACCTGATTGATGGTGAGTAAAGGAAGCGAGTATTCAAATCAATCAAACACTCACTTCACCAGGCTTTCCAATTCTACGATCTCCTGCCAGTCTTGGCGTCGCAGGACGGAGGAGGCTCATATGAGACCCCACCACGGTAGGCGCTGCAATAAAAGTCAGTATATTCGCAACATCAAGCACAGCAAACCAAGCCCATTCGAGACTTGAGACTCCTGCCACATACCTTTTTTAACGCGTTTACTTCGTCGTTCGCTTGAATCATCACCCTCCCCACCTACAACAGAATCAGTCCCGGGCGTACCATTAATACTATCATGGCTGATTGATCGCTTCAACGGATTCGAGGGGCGAGGAGTGTGACCATTGGTCAGAGGAGCTGTATTTAAGTAATCCGGAAGATCCTTTGCTGGTGGGGGAGGGCCTCCGCCTTGTACCTGGCTAGGCCAAGTGAAAACTCCATTCTCTGACTCTCGCTTTGGTATTGAAGGAGGACCATTCACGGCTTGATATGATGCTGGTGTGAGATTGACTGGATTCCATCCGCTTGCATTGACCGGTGTGAAGCCTGAAGAGGCCACCGGTCGCGCCGGTTCTGGAACTGGTGGTGGGCTGACCTCGACCGTTTCATCGCCTTCCTTCAGAGAGGCATTCAATGCAGCAGAGGCTCTCATTGCAGGGGATTCATCGCGCAGGCCTGGAGGCATCCCAATGGGTGTCCCATGTTGAGAATCTCTCATGGCTTGGTTTGCCGATGTGGGGGTGAAAGGGCCACCATGCTCGAACTCAAGCTGTTGCTGTACGCCAGGCTTGGCAATTTTGAGGTACTCTTCGTACGGATGGAGCCACCTCTGGTATGAGTTCTTTAATGAAGTCGAAAGCGATGACATAATTTTCCCACTATATCCCAAGTCACGACCAATCTCAGCCCATTTCTTCAGCTTGCAGACTTTTTCAAATCCTCCTCGCTGCGCTACGGCCTTTTTCAACTTGTATAGATCGAGCGGCCGCTTGTCAACACTAGGGAAACGATTCAGGTTCATGCCATGTTGTTTGTGGAACTTTGCAAGCTGGTCGAGGTAGTTTAGGTTGGTTCGAGTTCCTGTAGAGAATCAGCTACGACTCAGACGACCGAAGCCTCGAAAGGGTCGCATAGTGTTCGATATGTGACTCACCACCTTCTACCGAGTTGAGCTCTTGACGACGAGTTTTGAAGAAGAATCTCTAGCCTCACGTGAGCAGGGGCTATCTATAAGAAGGACAAGGAGCGTATGGTATATGCTCTGTCTTCGTCTGAAAGGACTGGCCCTGCGTACCTCTGTGTTGATGGCAAATGCCGGGTCCCACGAATCTGGCGGTATAATCTTGCAAACACCATACTTCTCCCCCTCAGGACGGATCTTTCTTATGTATTCGAAAGGGTCCTTGAACTCTTCTTCTGTGGGCCTAAATGTTGGCGCTTCTTGCAAGCCATGTGGCCTTGATCTCTTGTGCGCATCCAGTGCAGCGGAAGGCTGTCCACGCCTCTCGACAGTCGCCAAGTCCAAGGGCGGAGCTCTCCGCTGAGAGAATGGTATGTGGGGAGGGTAATTCTGGAATATTCCATTGCTAACTGGGGGATTGAGATTGACTTGGAAGCTCCCAGTCGAAGGTAATGGTGGTGGGTAATTGGTCGGCGTGGGGTTACCTCCACTCGAAGGAGGGACGACCATCTCCGCAAGGTTTCCAGGTATCAGACCCAAATCTCGCAAGATTGTTGCTGATCTGGACTCTGTTGTTCATACGGTCGATGGTAATGAGCAAGTCTTAGTTATAAGCCAACCGTTTGGTGGCTGTTACCAGTGGTAGAGGTGAGAATGGTTGGGTATAAGTCGGAAACAGAGACCGCATCCACTATTGAAATCCGGCCGCGCAGTCTGGGCGATAGAGTAAGGGAACAAATGAATGTAGGAGGCAGTGACTGCTCGTAGACTTCACAGCATTGCACTTGACTGCGGAGGCGAGTCAAGAGGTAGTGTGTGTCATGATTATATGTAGGTGAATGAATGAGGGCAGCGAGTGGAGAAAGGCAAAGATGCGGGAGGGTTGCAGGGCGAGATCCTCTCAATAGTCCTACTATCCTATCTGGAAGTCGCAAGCCACACCCCTGCAAGCGGGACTAGCTCTAAGGTGTGTTAGGGCTCATTAGCGCCAAGTCTTGCAACCACTCCACCTCTTCCTTTCATACTGTGTACAATGATCAAGTTCATTCTTGTTCTCTGTGAATAGAATAAGACTAATGGTGGTTATTCAACTACGGAACTCCCGTTCGTCTTTCCAATCTATCATTGATTCACTTCACGCTGCTGTCACAAGATCTGAACTCCCAAATCGGATCTACTGCGCTCCATGGCTTTGGTAGAACAGTGTTTCTCTCGTTTCGCGAGTGTTCAAATTGCCCAAACGGATATGACGCAGCGGATTACGCCTTGAGCATAGACCATTGATGTGGTCACGCGATGGAGGCCAAGCCAATACCAGCGTTCTACTGCTGCTACCTTCTACTGTCTAAAAACAAGGGTTCCTCATATATTGGATCGACACCAAATCCCGTCCGACGTCGTGCCCAGCACAACGGGGATTCCAAAGGAGGCGCCGTGCGCACTTCCAGGAAGAACCTACGCCCGTGGGAGATGGCGGTCACAGTAACAGGGTTTCCATCCAAAATCGCTGCTTTACAGTTCGAATGGGCTTGGCACAACACTCACATCACAAAGAAAATTGCGGATGCGCAGCGTATCACTAAACCAATCCAGAAATCACCGAAAACAGGCCAAAGTCGTAGAAGAACAGTAAAGCCTTATGAAAAACCCGCTGTGAAGATTCAGAACCTTCATCTGCTTCTTCGAGTACCAAGTTTCGCCAGATGGCCTTTGCAGGTACGCTTCTTCTGCAAAGACTTGTATCAAATTTGGCAGGTATGGAACGACAGAGTTGACACCCGTATCAAAAGTCGCAATAAGGTCTTACTTGATGTGAAGCAGCCTGAAGAAGCAGTGGACGATAAGGAGATGAGCATCCAAGCGAAAGGCAAGCGGAAGCGGGGAACACTCGGCAAAGGAGGAGTTGATGGTCTTGATATTGGCTATAGTAAGCTGAAAGGCCATGTAGAGAAGAGCATCGTTCTCCTGGCCGAAGGTGAAGCCCTCAATTGCGCAGTCTGCTCAAAGGCTCTCGGCCCCCAACCAAAAATGGCTTTGGTATGCCCCGGCGAGGGTTGCAGAGCAGCATCTCACATGACTTGTCTCGCATCGAAGTTTCGAGTTGATGAAGGCCAAGATGCTTCGGTGGTACCGATTTGGGGGACGTGTCCGATTTGCAAAGAGGAGTTTCAATGGGTCGAACTGGTTAAGGAACTGAGTTTAAGAGCGCGAGGTGAAAAGGAAGTGGCGCAGCTTATGAAGAAACCCCGAGGGCGAAAATTGCAAAAACCGAAGTCCGTCAAACTTCCAGAATCTCATGTAGACCCAGAGGGCAACAAAGGTGAAGCGGATACTGACCAGCAGAGCGACATGGGGGAAGATGCGCTGCAAGCGGGTGCCGCGGAAGACGATGATCTCCCTGATGACTGGCATCCCCTGGAAGATGATGACATGATATCTGTCGCAAGTGCGACCTCTGGGGTTTCGGATGTCGATGCTACGAGTCCAATCAAGCCTGCTCTGACGGTGCGACGGCTCGCATCTGTGATAGAAGATAGTGACTGGAATGATGCAGAACTGTTAGATTAGCGAAGGTAGATGCTTATCCAGGATCATCTTTCCGCATCGGCATCATTCCAGGATGGTATGCTCCCAAGAGTTCCTTTCGTGTGTAAGGTGCTTATCACTTGGTCCACGTTCTCCATGACATCCTTCTCAACTTCCGCAACACTCCTCCCCGCATCAACGACTTTCATATGTTGCCCGTCAGGCAGCTTCATCATATTGTAGAAAAGCTCTCGCACCTTCTTTTGCATAGCACTAGTCTCGTACTTCTCACTCCCAAAGCCTCCGCGCGTCGCCGCAGCTTCGGGTGCGATATCGAGAAATAAGCATAGGTCTGGCAGAGGAAGACCGATTTCCGGCTGTCTTGCCCATTTTAGTGACAGAGTCGGATTCCCTTTAGCAGCGGAGTAGACAATCCCGGAGTAGTAGTATCTATCGATCACGACAGTCGTCCCCTCCTCAATTGCGGTCCGTATCGACGTAGCGGCTTCCCAGCGATTGGCTGAAAAGAGTAGATGTATAACGTGATCTTCTTGCTGAGACTCGCCCTTGAGATAGGCATCAATTGACTTGCCAATTGGGGTAGTCCTGTCTGATTGCACTTGTTAGCGTGAGGTGGTGAAAAAGAGGGTGAGGTTGGGTACCAGGGAATCTCATGCGCTTGACGCGGTGGCCCTGGCTTTCGAGGTTACGGCAGAGGCGGGCATGCTGGGTTGATTTGCCAGCACGGTCGAGTCCTTCGATCACTAGCAGGGCGCCCCGCCGAGCATCAGACATTTCTCCACTGTGCAACCAAGAGCGCTTGGAGGGAGCTATGCGTGCCAAGGTTTTCCCGTCTCGTTTTAGTTCTAGCGTGCTATTTGATACGGCGCAATCGAGTATGTGCTTAGTACTTTATAAATTCGGGAAAGTGACTCCTATCTCTCCGCCAGCCACCTTCGCGTAAGCGCCGAAGCTCCGGTAGAATGCGATCTGTAGAAACCAGGGAACCATGCTGCTCTCGGACAATTCGTCCCCACCCGCGCCTGAATCACGCCCAGTGATCCTCAACCAAGTCTCGTAGACGCAGCAGTAAGCAAGGAGCATATTGCCGCTCTAGCCTCCGAATCCGAGGTATATGCTGTGGGAAGGAGCTTGTATGGCCAACTTGGCACTTGCCAGGGCGACGACAAGAAGGCACCACAGGGGTCGCAAGAACGTGCAGAGTACAGGCAGAAAGTGGAAGTTGATTCTGAAGAGTTGGCGAGAGCGGCCGAGGGAGGAGGAAGAGCTTTTAGTTCGGTGGAGGTCGGAACGAGAATATATTCTTCCGACTCGACTTGACACCGGTCATATAATCACAATCCTTACCGCAGTTTTCAGCGCAAGCTATCTAGGACCCAGAGGACCTTTGTATCGCTTATAAATTTGGAAATTATGGTGCCATGATCACTTCGGTTCCAGAGCAGCTTGGAGGATCCCAGTCGTGAATGTCAAACCCACCATCAGACAGGCTGCAATGCCGAAACCACCCTGCACGTCGTTCTTAAGAGTCGACCATAAGACTCCGAAAACCACGCTTGCTAAGAGGCCCGTGAGACCCAATATCCAAAGCTTCATCCAATGCAAACCCTCGACGAAATGAATACCCCATCCAAGGCCTGTAACTTTCTGTGGCGAGACGAGTAGACGTTCTTGGAATTTCTTGGGAATTTTATCTAAGCACACAGCTGTATCATCGGCGTCTTCGGGATGTTCATACAAATGCATCATGTGATTCTCGCCGACAGGCGGGACGACTTCGGCTGGTAGGGGCCTGTAGCGATATTCGTCGTTCTTGGCCTCTGGCGGGATGTCGTTGATCTTACGAATGTCAACAAGCTCGCTTTTATACACCTCGAACTGGACAAAGCGGATGCACTTCAGCTTCCGGACCGAGAAGAACGAGACCCATCGTCCCCTCATTGACTGATAATGGGTTTTGAGATTCGCGAAGAAAAGCTGGTCTGATGAAAACGCACAGACGTCCATGTGGACTAATTTGGTCGCGTATTTGCGATGGGGAATACACAGGAGAAGAAAAAGATGATCTGGGCAGCGTATACGATGTGTTTTCATGTTTTGATATTGCCCGATCCGAGGTTCACGGACAGGAAGCGATTCTAATTGTCGAGGTTCTCCCCACGGGAGCTTGAGCATGGACAAGGGGCTGCTAGCCCCACTGCTACTCCAGGAAAACCCTGTAGAATTTCGTGGGTTCTGACTCTGGCCATTGGCCGGAAAGCCCTCTTTGAGAGTCCGCTGGAGCTCATTTGCGGCACCGGGCCGAAGCTCTCGAAAGTCATCATACAGTCGGTGACCGCACCGCTACAGGATATGATTAGCAGCGGCCGTAACGCGAAAGCCGAGGTGGAGTCGACGACAAACTGTCGAATCCTGGTGTGGAGCTATTCACTTACACAGGTCCATCGGATCCGTGTACTACCGTCAATCACAGGTGGCTCGTACAGGCGGCGGACCCATAATTCCGACTTGCACTTGTACCTACTCAAAGCCGATGACATTATCCTCGATAATGCTGTGAAGCTCCTCATGGCTTGCTTGACAGGGCGAGCAGCTTGCTCCTTAACTGGAATAAAGGCCTTCGTCATGCACAAGATGTGATACTGAGCCGTAATAATTAAGGTATTGCATGAGAACATTCTCTCCAAATGATTGAGTGAGACATCTGGCGTGGGGCTTTATGTCAGCACAACAAGACAGGGGCAGTATGTGAGTCCAAGGTATGCACCTTTGGTTGCAGGTATGCCAATTTTCATCAAGGTATATCCAACGATGCACCACCAGCTATAATATTCCACGGTGTTGGCACTAGCTACACTTAGTAGTTGAGCCGGCAATAATCTAAAGCTGGACACGTAGACCAGCGAAAGCCATGTTCCACTGGGTCCGGAATTGCTCTCCCGAAGTGACATCAACTTCATGTGCGAATTTGGTCAGCAAGCATTTCAATAACGCCGAAGGATGCTTTTGACTTGCCGCTAAGGAGAAGAGTATGCCGTGATAAATCATAGCGCCTAACAACATTCTCAAGGTATGATCTAAAAGAATGAGACAGAGGATATGGACCGAGTACTTCGGCCACGCTTTGATGTTGGCAATTTTACCGACTGATTTTGCCTCGGGAATGATAGAAGGTGGAGTGTGTTGAGCAAGGAACACTCCTCTCGCGAACCTTGTGTCCTTAGTGAAGGATGGTAGCAACGATGATCTCAAGCTAGTAGGTGCAAGGTCATAAAGGGCCGGTAAACCAGAGTAAGAAGTCGAATTTGAGTCCCGTGAGCTAGAGAGACGAACTTCTGACGCCCTCGACCTACTAGCACGGTGGTTGTGCCGTCGAAAGATTAGGCAGATCCTCGATTGCTTTAGACTCAAGTGATATATCGTCGAAAACGAATGCAGGTAGACCAGATCGCCATGAATATTGGCCCCTACAAGGCAAATTGGACTCTCTAGAATCCCCAGTGTTGCGATCTTCGAACCGTCGAATTGTGCTCGCCTGTCGAGAACGACAGCAATGAGTCTCTCACTCTCGTTCTTAACACCGCCCAACAACCTACGGCCAAAGGCACCGTGACCCATAAGTGAGCGGGAAGGCGTAAGATTGGATTGGAATGGTATCAGCTTCTGCGTGTCGAGTGACTGATCGAGACTATGGCCAGCAGTGCCGAGGAAGAACGAGAGCTTGTTGACTTTATACCGTATACTGGATCTCGGGATCTCCTCTGTACCTGGTTGGTGACAACTACGGTCTTTGGTATCATCAATGACATCGCTTCGATGAGTCATTCTATGAAGGTAGTCAGTCCTGTGTCTTGGTCGACCATCCATTAAACGTGACGCGGGCGATGGGGGTACATACATGTGATCATTATTGATTGCAAGATTGAAAATCGATTTCGGCCTTTCAATTCCGCTGAGGAAATGTTCAATTTCCTTCTCTTGGAACGGCCATATTGAAGGCTTTCCGAGCCTTTTCCAGCTTTCGACAGGCGCTAATCTAGACCATAAAGTGTCCAGTGCTGCTCTGAATCGTACGATTGGCCCGTTCGACATATTGAGCACTCGCAGTGTTGCGTTCCTGAAATCATCATCTTCATCTTGATCGGCTTGATATTTGAGAACGTATAGCATGCGAGTGATTTGCAGTAATTCATCAAGAATCACTTGTCGCTCTTTGGGGGCGCCCTTGACGCCACGAAGATATTTTATGACCCTCCCAGCCATCCGGGTCACAATGATGATGCTGGCAGTAGTGCTGAGTGAATTCCATGTACGATAATTGTACGATGGGACAACTTCGGTAGGCCGAAATCTGGTCATCCTTGGACCTGTTTGGTGAGATTTTGATGATGCATTCGGGAAGGCTTTAGGAATCCAAGCTCGCCCTTGCCCTCTATGGGTTTTCCGATTATGGTCATTCATGGATTTAATTTTACTAAATACCTGGTCCCACCCGTGGTACCGGCAATGGATGGGCAGAGCGTGGCGCGCTTGACGAACATCGCTTTCCTTCTCTGACGAAACACTTCCCTCCTTGGACAGAGAGAGATCTTCATGACGGCTCAATCGCGATTGGATGTGTTCTTCGAAATGCTTGCAAAGGTCCTTCGTTGTAGAGAGAAAGACTTGGGACGAGCAATGTCCACAATGCCCAATTCCGCCGTACCGAAGACGGATTCCAACAGCCGGATGAGCCCCTGCATTGTCAGTATGAAGAGTAGGCCGAGGTGCAGTGCTCAATTCCTTGACCGGCGGGCTGTGCGCTAATAAAGAATCTTGATCACCTCGGTTTTGGTCTTGGACATTATGGCGGTCACAGGCAGATCCAATAAGGACTTCTTGAATCTTGATCTTATGGCCTCTCTTCTGATGATTCGGACACGCATCCACACTATGCTTATTATAGGTGCAGCGGCACACGGCATAGCGCTCTACTACCTCGAAACCCATGCTGGGCAACGATAAAACAGAATCTGTGAAAAGGTTGAGATACAAACACTCTATGGCCGGCCCCAACAGCCTTATAGAGAGGCAGCCAGATGTCAAAACTTGAAGAGTAAGACGTAGGCGTTCTTCAGCCTCGTGTGCTGCCATGCACGACGTGCATTAGCCAGTCGTCGCGTCCGGCACTAGATATCTGGGTGGCGTGAGCAAATAATCATATCGATCACCTTCCGTTAGTGAGAGAGACATTAGCGGCCTGTTACCTCAATCTCATCCAAGACCTTACATGCCTCGTCCACCACGATCTCCCTGTTCGCACTTACGACTGCCCTAAGCTAATCCTCGATGGAAACGACAAACGGCCTTCCCGGATACTGCTTCTCTGCTCTCACTGCAGGAAGTTGCCCGACATTGCCTCGCCACGATCAAATACCCCAAATCTCCATCCTCCTCAGCTTCGCCAATCCCGGCTCAGCAGCAGCGGAAACATATGTACCTTGAATCCCTGACCCAATAACCGTACCAGATTTACCTACTACCTCATGCGTGGTCGTCCCGAAAGCCTCTGCTCATACACAAACCTCTCAAGCTTGTGTCGATCACAAAGAACACGAATCCCGCCAATTGATGCAGAAGCTTGGACTCCTCAGCAGATGAGGAGTATTCCCACATATATTTCTACCTCACTTTCCGCAACGTTCAAGAACGTGAGTGAAGTAGAGCGCTGGCGAGGCCATCAAGCAGATTCCGCATCAGGAGCGGCCAGCGGCGAGTGCCACGTTGCTTGATCTACTAGCTGAGATGTGTACGCGTTTTTCCCTTGGGCCAAATCTAAGTTGCTCTGGGGTCTCGGCAGCAAATTCAAATCTTTCGAAAGTAATATTAAACCGGCCGGACAACGGATTTTGCAAACGGGGCAAAGCGACCGATATGGGCATTTGCAAAAACAGGATTTGATCCAACGAGCAAGGACAGTAGGCTTGACAGATTCTGCCTAGAGGGAGCCGAGGACCGACATGAATGCCTTACACTTTGCAACACTCTACGGCCATGCCGATATCTTGAAATTCTGCTTCCAACCACAACGATACCTGTCAACGACTCGAATCAACATCAACATATTCCACTACATATGGCGGCAATCAGCAACAATGTGAACGCCACGAACGCACTCCTGAACAAAGGAGGTGCCGAGCTTGACTGTAGGGACCGCTTGGTTGACACCCCTTTGTCTATTGCGGCTTACCATATGCATCTTCACGTGGCCATTCTCTTGGTGGAGGCACATGCGGACTTGGATATGAAGTTTCTGGATCGAAGTTTACAGGTATAGAAAAGGGGAGGAAGACTTGTTCGCAAGTCCATATCGTCTGGTATTGTCATGCTATTGGGGGTTGCTAAGGAAGCAAGAAGGTCGGGGCTACAGGCCACCTAACATACAGGTTTTCTTGCCAAGTCATTTACCCCACCAACAGGTATCGTTCTTCGAGTCGATTGGGTTTAGTAATGTTGGAGCGGTTCCAGTCCTGATCGACAAGGGCGTGGATGTACTAGCTAGAAATGAGATGGCGTTACAGATTACACAGAGAAGAAAGTATAGCGAGATAACACAGATTTTGGGTGAAAGTGCAAGCTTGTTTCGAAGCATGAATGAGGATAATGGAGTGAAACGAAAGAATGATACAGAGGTCAACTATACGGCATCGCCTCGCCAGAAGCCTAAGCTCAAGCACTGAGAACGCCGCATCGTTATGATTCTATGGCGACACCCTAGATGGTAAGGTCTGGAGAGCTATTGTTGGACGTTAAGTGACTTGTGTCTTCATATTTGGAGTAGAACAGATCTTTAGGCGTAGAATTGTTCATTCCGGTTGCTGACTCCCAGTTTAGCCCAGCGTACATATCTACTCTATATATTATGAAAGCTGGTAGAATATAGAGAGCATTCTAAAGAAACGTCATATCTAAGGCCTGATTGGCTCCGTCATCCTGCATGTGTAGTGCGACCCGAGTCTGCCTTGTCCTGCGTTACCTATAGTCTGCTCTCATTTCGAGACCCTTGCTGACTTTCAACTCATGAACCTCAGACTTGCTACTATTCATAGAGCTTTGAAAACCCGCCTCCATCTGACATAATCGTAATACTGAGGCGTTAGCAAATTTAAAACACGCTGCTCTGGTCTTGAAGGGAGAGAGATAATGTCCACCGCCAAGAAATCCCTTCCCCTTCTACGCATCCTCGAAAATGGTAACCTAACACCTTCATTAATAACAATTATTTCACATCTGAAATCATATCTAGTCAACGGGTCATGGCAGACGAGGAAGATAGACAAGGATGCTCTGTTGACGCTGCAGACGGAGCTCCCGCGGACGAGCTTTGTGTAACTTTGGCCCAGATCTCTATTGATAGGATTCTAAAGAGTGTAGTAGCTTCGCATCCTCAAAGGCGTTCTTGGAGTGTGAAGACCTCCGCCTGAGCACATCCGCCTTCTATGATGTTCCCCCAATCTTCTGGACCCCAGCATGCCAAAACTCAAACGGCTTCTTTGGATCTCAGGATATTTATCACAGCGACGGCACAGTCAAAGCCCACGGTATCCTCAACTCTAGCAGCTTCCCGCAATAGCCATGTCCTGACTCTGTCATCCCTAGTTACATGGTTCCGTATCATCGTCAAGCAGATCTCACTTCCAGACTTCTCCTACACCTGGCATGAAATAAGCTTTGTCACCAAATGGACCGTCGATGCCAGCATAGCTATCTGCTTTGACGTCCCAGAACACGTCCGCACACGAATAGAAGAGGCAGTAACGCATCCCTCACGCTCGGAGCCAACAGACATCTACGCCTTCCACGTCGTCATTCTAGACCAATTCATCTCTCTCTTGGACAACTCCGTCTGGGCACTACGAGATGCCCTCCGACAGATCGAAACGGTAAGCAGCCACCCTTAGTTGGAAACGTCGATAATACTGAAAAATCATATTCCCAGAACCGCCATATCGGTCCACGACCGGAGACTGACTATCCACAATTGCACGACATAGCAAGACATGCGATCCACTCCACCGAAACGCTCGGCGTGGCTTCAAACACCATCAACAGCATCCTCCGCCAGCACGAACTGCTACTCGAAAAACAACGCCAGCACCCAACTGAGCATATCAAAACCCAATGGCAAACGCGTCAATATCTACAGTTCCAATCCCAAATGTTTGCGAGCTTGCGAGCTCGATCTGAAGCAAACGAGTTACGGGTACGGAATGAAGTCAACCTGGTACGTTTCTCCAGAACTATCGTTATTTCCGACAAATAAATCATCCCCAATGACCGAACTGACCATTCACAATGACAGGCCATCAACCTCGTAGCCCAAGCCCAAGCCCGCGCAACCCTCTCCATCTCCAAGTCCACCCAGTCCGACAGCGCAGCAATGAAAACTGTCGCCATCGTCACCCTAACCTTCCTGCCCGCAACATTCGTCTCCGTGCGTACTACCCTCCTATCTCACTATCCCCTGTCCTGGCTAAAGTACTTTCCCATCTTTCATTCATGTCGGCTAAGCCTTGGCAAATAACCTTGAAACGAGTGCCTTGTCAGGACATGGGATACCTACATATGAAGGAGGGGCTCGCTGACGATGAGTTTGGACAGGCGTTGTTTAGCATGAGTTTCTTCAATTTCACGCCGGGGACGGGGGAGTGGACGGTTTCGGGGGATATGTGGGTTTATTGGGTGATTGCCATTCCGTTGACGGTGGCGACGGTGGGGACGTGGTTTTGGTGGCAGGGGTGGCGGAGGGTGAAGGTGGGGGGGTTTGGGTAGATGGTGGGTGCATGGGAGGGCGTGTTTTGTGATGGGGGAGGATGTAGGAAAGGATTTTGAGTATGTAAGAGAATAAGTTTATGAATTACTGACCGGAAAATAAAAAAATTGGAAGGCGCTACGGTATTGCGCTGTGAGCGAGGGTGATCTTTTGCAGGATACGATGTCACCAAGTTTTCTCAGAAATCCTCGTCATGTGTATAAAGATCATATGTCAATATTATAGCCCATTACTTGTCTCCCCTAAACACCACCAATGCTCTGTACATCCCCCGACCAGACTCCAACGGATGTTGGCACGGATCATATCCACACGACGACCATGCCCAAATCCTCGTAACCATCAACGCCACCTTCAATCTCGCCGAGACGATCAAATTCCCATTGCCTCTTCACATCTAGCACCAGGCATGCTATACCAGACCATAAGTCTCTATTGCTGCACACTACCAACGCTATCCTCGCTATCGACACTCTCTTCCGATTTCAACGAACTGATGGAGTTGTTGCCGTTGGTGCGGTGGTTGGTGGACATGGCGGCCAGCTCCATTTGGCGGAGGGTGTGTTGGTGGATTAATCTGAGGATCTTCGTTAGCGAGGAATACGGGAGAGGGGTGCAGGGAAGAGAGGGAATGAGGTGAGGTAAGGAGCATACTTGGAGTATGAAGACACGGCTTGCTCGGGGTTATCGAGGTCGTAGTGGGATGTGAAGGCTTCTTGGGGCTGGGTGGATTGGTCGTAGGTTGTTGGTATGAGGGTAGACATTGTGGTGGTGGTGGTGGTGGTTTATTGCGATGCAGATGCCTTAGCAATTCACCGAGATATAATGGTATGAATTGACAGCTGGCCTAATCTGAAGAGCAGATTGGGAAGGGAAATAGGCACAGTTAACCCATTGCAGCAGGCGTTCGTTCTTCTCGGCTATCTAACCATGCCCGGCTCGACTTCCAGCACCCTTCGTCATGTTGGCGTCATTAGCGCGTCATGATCAGCAGAGCCTCCTCCGGTATTGGTATAGTGCTGCCAAGAGACAATGACTCAGCCTTGCCCTGACATCGGTGGACGAATCAGCAGCATTGATTCGCACGCCTTTCTGCAGGGACGGGTCATGGGGGTGGTCCGTGGGTGCTCATTGTGTTTCTATTTTTGCTGATCATGCTGTCATTTTGGCTTCGACCGTGGGTCGGTTTCAGCTGTGCTTGGGATTGGATGTGCTACTGAGTGAGATCGAAGATGAGATTTGTTCAGATGTGGTACTGGTGGGCTGCCAAGACGCTTGCGGCATAGGCCGGCTGGTCCTTAGTTGGCCCGAACGCTTGCACATCGAGATATCAACAAGATCAGATTATCTGTGTGATTGGACCTCAATGTTTCATCACACTCTGGATAGTACGGATATACCACAATGGCAGCATGCTACGGAGTACGAAAATCACTTGTTCAGCAGCACAAGCTTGCCGAGCTTCCGTTTTCGAGGCTGGACCATTTTGTTGCAAGACTTGTTTCTCTTCGACTGCAGCAATACTCTAAGTATTCTTCGCAATCGTCACCATCTCCGTCTCGCAGCCCTCTGTCTGTCTTTGATATCATCGTCGAGATGTCGTCACTCGTTGCCTCATAATCACAATGTCCCTGGATAGCAAACGCTGACCTAATGCATTCGGTCGCCCCTCGATGCTTTGGTATGCTTGCAGTATGTACTCGTCATTACGGTCCCTCATTGCAGTCTCATGCGTCAACATGCTAGGGCCTCCATCATGTATACGCGCGCAATGTTGAAAGCGCAAACCGCATGCTCTGTATATCCGACGCCCTGGTACCAGCCGTAGTGCATGATCAACCCACACTCGCCACTAGTTCTAAATCATCAAATGTGTTTCTTTGGCTGCGGCACATCGTTGTTCGCTGTCCGGTGATATGGTGGATGCGGTGGATTCAACACGAGTTTAGATTCATTGACTGTATGTCGTGTGGCAAAGCATGGTCGTCTATTTTGCGAGCCGCACGCTACTGCTCTTCCTTCAAGTGCTCATCACATTCCTACATAGCGTCACACCTATACCTCTTGATGCACCTTTGCCAATCTCAGCTTTCACTTCCAACACCACCTCATTTACCTCTTTCTTCCTACCGTTGAACCTGACAGGTACGACGTGAGTCTTCGACAGACCCCACTGATACTATCCCTAATATCACTCACATTCATGGCGCAGTCTGAGCGCCGGACGTTGGCCGCGTGTCCCCTTTTCCTTCCCAATCAGTGGACTCAACCCCGACTGGATCTGGTTCCAACGAATCGGCAGCACCTCTCCCACCGAATACCACGCTCGCCTCCTCCGAGACATCCTTGAATCCCAGATCACCATTTACAATGCCCAGCCTGCCCGCAGCAACCCCAACCCTTTCATTGTCACCCGTTCCGACGTCAGATTCTCGATGGCCTCAAAGGCAGGGCAGCAGATGACCATGGAAATGGCGCTGGAAGCGCTGCTGACGTTGAAAGTGATGGTCCAGCGGTGGGGAGCTATACGGCTGGGCTTTGTGGTGGGTAGTAGAGGGTTGGAGGTGGGCGAGGGCAAGGTGGAATTCATCACGGATGAGGAGTGAGAATTCAAGAAAAGCAGGTGGGCTCCGCCAACGAAACCAGACTCTAATCGGCTCCGGGCTGGCACATGCTCGCTCGGTGCCCAAATAGCCACGAACGGTCCATCCTCGGGATACCGAGAAGACCGAAATATAGACATTCGAATGGTTTATGGTAGCTTATTCCCTAGGAGAGCAACAAGGCTATGCATCTCGGCCGACTAAATAATCATAGTTCCGGGTATTGGTTACGAATGGGACGATAAGTATGGAACACAGTACTGTGCTACCTATACTGTCCTGTTTCCGACTATCATTCGAGCGAGCCCATCGAGACGTCTCTGCGGCCTCGTTAAATCCTTGGATGTTGATCGATGATGGAAAATCATCATAGTCCTCACAAGTCTTTTCAATCCAAAAATATTCGCTACAGAGGATCCCAATCGCGATTACTAGTATTACATATGTCCAATGGTAGCTTTATCACACCCTTCTCATCCTTCTCATCCTCTTCGCCTTCGGCTGGACCACCTGCAACTCGTGAATCTTCCCGCAATGTTCGATCACTTCGGTCCTCCCTTTGCTGAGGCCCCAATCCAGGATATTATTCATGTCAAGATGCATCTGATTAACCATATCGAGCATACGAATGGCATACGTACCTCTCCGCTCTTCATCCATCGCCGTGGCCTGACATCAAGTGTACTGGACTGTATATCTTTTAGACCACAGTCATACGATCGATCTGTACGCCTGGCAGACGACTTGTCCTAAGAAAGACTCGCAGCTATCTGGGCGTCGATCATTATGACTGCACTTTTATCATTGGATATGTGATACGTATCTTGAGGGCCCGTTTCCAGTAATCGTCGTCGTCACTGATATTGCTCCTATCGTCCTATCGCCAGTTCGGCTGCGGGTTTGCGGCGTACCGCATGAGATATCTTCACTGAGTGGCAGTCGTATAATTAGGGCTCAAGGATACCAGATGCCTTACCACGCTCGTTTTAATTAAGCAAGTCGAACCGACGGCTTCGCTCAGCCTGTTCGTAATCGCAACGGAGAAGGTCCGTGGGCTGTGGAATTAGTCCACTCGGTGGCTGAGGTATGTTGTTCATGTTCCTCTGCTGAGGTAGTAACACGGGACTGTGCGACTGATAAACTATAATCTGCATCCATTGGCGACGCTACATGGTCAAGATGAAAGTTGCATCTTTTCCATGCAAGCGATAAGTATGCAAACCATACATCAAGTGAGAGCTTCGTGGTCTTGCGCTCGGTTCCTGTGCTGATATAGATCAAGGGTCTAAAGCCAGGTTTTCTCCATCACGATGAGGTAAACAGTTCATCGCTTAACGGTGTTGGTGGGTAAGTTCTTGAAAATGTCGCATCATTGTTGGTATTGTTCACAGATGTCTACCGCATACTTCCACGCTCCGGAGCTGATGATTTGTGGGTTTAGTAGCGGCGTATCAAGGCTTTGTACGCTCATGGCATTGACTCGTACAGATGCGCCTGCATTTCTGCCTAACCCATAGACTTTGCCGATTATAGCGCACGCTATGGTCTCACGATCAAAACGATTAATGACCAAACTCAACTCCTTTCCATCCTTCTTGGAATGTGGGCATAACTGCATCATTTGTAGCTCTTCGCCCAAGGCTGCCAATTCTTATTCAGACTCTCCGACAAAATGGTGATAGGTCAAGTCAATGCATAAATATTTGGACGAAATAGCGCAGACATCCCACCCAAGATTCTTCTAGCCCTATCTCTTGATATTGCGCCTAGTCTGGTGTTGATGTTGAAATGCTGCAGAGCTGGGCCTTATAATTCTTAGAGATTGGTGAGTATCCAGGACCGATTAAGCGTAGGGTGAACAGTGAAGAGAGCTGTAGCCTCTCCCGAGGTATTTTTTCTTTGTGTGCGTTTTTTAGATGATAGTGCTGGTTGCTCATTGCTTATGGCTGTGGGGTTGAGTTGCTTGGTGTTGTTGACGGCAGGGATAATTTGATAGATCGAGTAGATTATTGGGGAATCTGCCTCTTTTGTTGTGGTGGCTTTGTTGATGAATCTAAGGTTGAAGTTGATGGTTTTTATTAATGGTGAGGGTGATTGGGTAGGTGTGTAGAGCATGACGCGAGCTTGGTTGATAATCTTCTCTCCTAGTGGTTGAAAGGTCTTTGCTGGATAATCGTTGTTCGTATTTATTTAGGAGCTGGATCTTGGACTTTTGGTATAAGGAAGGGGAACCATGCCAATACTCGATTCATAAGGAAGGCATGCATAAGACAATGTCATAACATCTGCCCCCAACAAAAGGAAAAAAGGCACGCCCTCATCTGCCGAACTTCCTCATTCGCACGTCCTTGAACCCTTTATGTGTCATGGACATATACCACTTCTGGGTGCCGTGCCTACCTTCTCCTGTCGAGAATGCCTTTTGCATTTCCGGCGTCAAGTAGCCGAGATCCCAGTTGATCGGGTCCGTTATTAAATGGATTCGGGACTTTATTCTAAATGCGCTTTCAATTTCTTTCAGTCCTTCATAATTACTCGGTATAATCCTAATGAATTTGAGGATATACGTCCACAGAGACTCGTTCAATATCATCCGAGGATCTCTGGTATCAGTGGACTTAGCTCGATCTTCCCTTGTTAGAGAGCAGTTCAGGTGCAGCTTTCTGTCAAGAAGAATCAACTGGAACAGATATCCCCCTGAGGCCGTCTTCCTACCAGCTTTTATAAAACTGCTCAAAAGCCATGGTCGTTGTCATTTTGACTGGAATAGGCAGACGCTTCTGCCAGTCCTCAAATAATTGATTATTGTAAGCTTTTATCGCCTATGTAAACCTCTGGCTTTTCCATAAGCACTTCGATCGATATATTCCGGGATAGCTTCGATAATAATTAGGTTCGTGGCAAGACTAGAGGTCTTTGCAATTTGTTCCAGATGGCTTTACTGTGATTAACGTCGTCGGACTGCAACCGATCACGATGACTATCAGTACTACCAGGCACTCGTGGGTGCCCCTTCATGAATAGAATCAGCCTATAGATGTCCCACCACCTATTGGCCACCGGGGTACCAGTGACAGCAAGGAATTTGCGTACACAGTCCAAATTCCTAAAAGCTTCTAATATCTCCAGCTGCCGCTTCGCCTCCGACCTCGTTTCTGATTGGGTTTGGCTGAAAAGCGGATAGCCAGTCGTGGAGCTGGTAGTCGGTACAGCTTATCTACGAGTGGTGGCGCGGTTGGATATTGGATGATGTCTTCTGATGCCCAGTAGGGATTCTCATTATTCTTGACAAGGACATTGGCTTTCCCCAGGATTTCCAGCGGCAATGAGCCGTTCTGAAAAAGCGAGTCTTTGGTCCGAGACGGTAGCGCGTTCCAAAAAATTTTCGTTATCAATATCTACTGAGGATTCTCGGAAAACTTCTATACCTGCTTTTTTCTCAATCGAAGTCAATCTGCTCCTCGTACTTCGTGATCTCGTCCTCGATCTGCATCATGAGGTCAATGTCGTACAGTCCATTGACCATGCGATGCTTCCTGAACTCAACAACAGATGGTGAATTACTTGTTTGTAACTTCTACTCTTATACACCAGAATACGCTTGTTTTGTTTGCAAATGATGTCGATCTCGCTGGAGGATCAAGATTCGAGTGCTGCAGCACGCTCAATCTCCTAGGTTGAACTAGAAAGCGCCAGGAACTAGACAAGTTCCTGGCGCTGCACCATCCAGACCCAATAGAGACTCACGCTGAATGATTCTATACCTCCACGGGCAGAAAGCATGACCAGGCAAGTGCCATCCTCATACTCGACCATCCATTTCACAGCCCACTCCGAATGAGTCTCCCAACTCACTGAGTCACCTACCGAAGCTCCGCAAACGACAGAGACATTCTTATCGCCTTGAACGCCCCAAGGAAGAATGAACTGCAGAAGCAATCACAACCACTCGCAGCGATGACAGCCAGGAAATCCCTTGGAGTCACCATTGCTATTTCCGACAGCGTCATGATGGCTGTGACGAGGGCGTACATCCCTTGGTTGCCAGCTGAATTAGTGTTCCTCTTTTCCATTTTCTTTGCTTCGATTGACTGTAAGAAGCGCGAGGTAGGCTTCTTTGCCTCAGGTCGTGGTGTAAAGGCGTTGGACTGGTTGTGGCCCTTGCTCTTTTGAGCTGACCTGGGCTCTTCGTCAGGCTGCCCTGACTGCTCGGCGATGGATTAGTCCTCGTCTTCTATTTTCGTCGGTTTCACGAAAGCATCCCTTGGCTTGGAGCGAAGGCAATGCAAGCAGACTTAGAGCACAACATAAACACCCCAGATCACCTACCAAATCTCTCAAATACAACGCCAAAAAAACTGGGCTACCAGTGAAGATCATTCTGGAAGACGGGTCCATGTCCCAGATTGAAGCAACGTGCGGTCTCATCGCCTGCTTTCGCTGACCCTCTGCCTTGCTCCGATTTGGTCGACTCAGCGTTGCTTTCCTAGTCGTTCTTGCCTTTGCTGCTTTGCAACCTCTTTCGAGATACCGAGTCGATATAGCATGGCAATTTCCGCGCCCAGTGTGGGGGAGCTCTCCTGATCGATTTCGCATACGGTCCCATCATCTCCACCACGTCTTGAATAGATCTTGGCATTCTCAGCGTCGTTCGGTGATCCTTTTCAGTGGAAGACGAAGAGAGGAGAGCGTGGGACGGGCTGATAGTTACTTGAATGGTTCTATGCGATTGTCTATGATTATTTGAACGATATAAAGTATATAGGGCCAAACTGGCGGAAGCGGGAACGAGAAAGAATCTCCGCGTATGAAAGCTTGAACTGTTGATCCTTTGGCTTCGCACCGCTGTCATACTTGTGAAGCGCTAGGTTATGCTCCGCTCCATTTTATCTAGTTAAAGTTATCCTGCAATGAATCAATGAGCAAGTAGCTGCAGTCAATGTGTATATTTATATATGATTGAGGACCAAGACACTTTCCGTCAGATGAGTAGTAAGGAGATCGAAATTAGAATATGAGTGAAAGGGAAGAGCCAAATTGGAACAGCAAAGCAAAGCAATATTCTTCTGATTCTTCTGCGTACCTAGATCGGTCATTCTGCTCTCAGTGGGTAAAAGTGATTTCCGGCGCATCCCCCTTCTGCAATTTCAGGAATCCCTTGGCCGGCCATATCATCGAGACGTCCTGCTTCCTCTCTTAGATATCTATTATCACAGAAGGTCATCAGTGACAAAGATATCTGTTTGTTGTGGGATTTCTTGCTTAGACCACTCGATCTATTCCCGTGGCCTTCAACAAGTGTTCCGGCTATGTTCTGTCTTTTGACTCCTCGTCAATATGCGCCAATACTTTCTAAGTACCTGATACGCGTCGTCTCCGGGCGTTGATCTGTCATGTTGGTCTGTCAGTGCGTATCTTTCCCTGATACAATACTAGGTCCAATGTTTCGGCTCTTTCATGTAATCGAAGCCAGACACCGCTAATTAATTAGACCTGTCTGAGATTCGAATCAAATTACGATCGCAATAGGAGCAAAGAATGTTCCCGCTCTTACATGTTTTGTCAATCTTGTAATTTGAGAGAGGTAGTCTATGCTATCTCTAACTTTCGCTCAGTGGGGTCTTCTTCATCACAAGATTGTTCCAACGAAGAGATTGAGCATGAGTTGTTGGTACACGAACGTAGGGACTGTGAATAGCAACTTTCCATGGCAACATCTGTAAAAAATATGAGGACTCAGGTCTGATCGAACAAGAATGAAGTTACAAAATTTCGATGAAAGACATGAGAGCGAAGGCTTTACGACCACATCTTCATTCATGTCGTGTGCCTCCATTCACGACCTTACTCTTATCATTGTCTTCCATCAATGCGCTAGGCAATGAGCTCTCCGGACCTCGGATCATTCCCTTATGTAGACAAGTGGGTCTTCGGCCTCACTCGCTGATTGATGCGCCGGCGACTCTTCTTTTATAGGCTTGCCTTTCGTCGAATATCGTCTATCCGGCGTGGGTTGCGTAACGCCGGACGTAGATTTGCCTGGTCTCGATCTGATCGCAAAGACGCCCAAAAGTTGTTCTGGAAGGCGGCGAGCTTTGGAGTAGGGTTGTATCTATCGTTTCAAGGGTTTGGATATGGTATAGATGTGTATGTGTGGTCCAGTGATGAACCAAGGTTTTCCCCCATTACCGTAGAGAAGAAGAGATTGAGGTTAGGTTGAAGAAGAAATCCAGTCTTCCATTCCGACAAGATACGCACTATTCATATGTCTCTATGTCTTTCGCCCCATCGCTGTTCACAATTGACCTTAACCTTTGGTGTGATACGGTGAGATATAGTGCGTCGAAGACCTTCTCTCCCTCATAGGAAGCAGTGAGCCCAGTCTGACCATGGATTGACTCAATTGCGGTCCTTCCAACGCTGGCAGTGGGGAATTTTTTGCCATTTCTCCGTACACGGTCGTTCAATGTCTCGAGCAAAGGCCTCGCCCAATGTTGAAAGGCCGCCGAAGCCACTAGGACCCTATTAGCGCCACCCATCATGCGATCCACCCACTGGGCTAGTAGTATCAGGAAATACTTCTCCACCGAAGCGAGGCCGGGGTGGTCAGTGATCGTTTTGAACCAAGACCAGGAAATCAGATCTTCCCCAGGAAATGCACTGTAGTAAAGAAATTAAAGATAGAGTTATGATGTGAAGAAATAAAATAGCCCTTCAAAAGATAGACAAGTAAACAAGGTAGCATCTGATCTTGTCACTCGCGCCTCCCTCCACAATCCTAGTCTTATTAACAATGTACTATCCGCAACAAGAACACCTAATCGATATCGACTCGGCCACTCAGGCCACTGGGTCCTCTGCTGCTGCCGCCGGCCCCACCAAGCATACCTGCCGCAGGGCTGGCTCCACGAGAGCCACCCCCACGAGGTGAGCGAGGCTGGGCACTGCTCCCACGAGTCTGGACTCCAGCGCCACGTCCGCGCTCCAAGACTGTGATTTGGTCTTCCTTCCTCTTGATCATTCGGTCCTTACCCTCGATCTCAGTTCTCAGCGTTTGAATCTCTTGGAACGCCAGCTGCAGCTGCTGCGTTTTCGGATCCGTCTCTCTCTCGTGCTTGCGGCGGCGAATCTCATGCTGTGCGTACGGTCAGAGTCAGCCTAATTTAAAGGGGGATATGCAGCCGGTGGAGGCGAATCATGCAAAGTACCACAGCGCTAAGTCTTGGCCTCTGCTTGAAAGATGGGTTGTAGAAGATGGAAAATAGCCTCAAATATACGTACATCAAGTTTAGACTTCGTCGGCTCAAATATTTTCTGCAAACTCTCGAGCTCTGATGCGAGTTCGACTGCACGGCTAGAAGAGTCTTGGTACATTCCACGTGCATATTCAAGCTGGCCATTGGCCAAATCAAGTTTTTTCTTCATACTGCCGTTTTCTTCTTGCAAATCACGAATCTGAGCGTCTTTCTGGGCTGCTTCGGCGACGTTGGGGACAGCGTGGCTGATGAGCTGTTGCCGACTATCTTCTAGGTCCTTCTTCAGAACGCCACGCTCGCCCTGTAGAGCTATGCGGTTCAGCCGAGCTTTTTCTAGCTTTTTCGTGAGGTTGGCGACTTCCTCCTGAAGGTCAAGCTTGTCGTGGTGTAAATTGCTCCACTTGTCTCGCAAACATTCGTATTCGAGTTGGCGCGTTTCGGCCCACTTTGCGTGGCTATCGGCTGTGTTCTTCCAGAGGGCTATGTCCCTCATGAGGCGTTGCTCACGCACATTTCCATCAGCAAGCCACTTCTCAAGGTTCTCCACGGTATGAGGCTATAGATGTATCAGTGACTGAGTCACACGATGATGCCGAAATCTCACCTCTTCAAGTGATAGCCCTGCGTGGGCTCGTTGGGCCATTTTCTGTTTCTTCGCTTGTACTTCCAACGAATCACCATACTCAAGATCCTGATGACCGTCAGTGGATACTGCAATGCGCAAATTTGGACTACTTACGAACGCGCGCTTGCCATTTGGCAGATTATGACTGTTTGGTTGCACAACGCTACCTACGGTCACAGCAGCGTTGTAGGGCCAGTATGTGCGAACAAACTCAGACGGTCGGCCAAGTTCATTGGACACATCAGACATCGCGTCGGATAAGCTTGAATCAGAATCCATAACTGGTAGATTTTGAATGGGTTGAATGTTCGGCAGTTTCCAGGTGGTTGTTTGAGTGTTGCCACGTAGAAAGGTGGCGACGATGTTGGCACAAGTCTGAGAATCAGGTTCGTGATCTTTCAACTCGCCAATGATACCCTGAGTTTGCCAGACACAGGAGACGAGTTTGCGAAGTCGGTTGATAGGCTCCAGTGTGCGTGGCAAACAAAGATCAAAGTGTTCAACGGAAGCGTAAATGATCAATCGGATGACTGGCGCTAGACCGCCATCGTTGTTTTTTCGCAAGTCAATAACCTGACTATCTTTAGCATTGAAGGTCTCATCCAATGCAATCACAAGATCCGCTTTTCTTGCAACTTCGATCGGATTCCCTGCTCCTTGTCCTGATGCTAACACACTCACTTGCAGACGGCCACGCGCTGTCCTTGGATCCGATCGTGAGAAGGTGGCTGGCCTGTTGTAACTCACTCTCCTCCCCTTCAGAAATGTTTCGACGATGTCATGAAGAGGACCTGATGTGGCAATGAGGGCAATGTGCAGATTATCGCCCCTGGCGACTTCGAACAGACAACCAAGAAATTTGAATTTCTCGCTAGATAATTCGGCATAGATGGCTTCTTGCTCTGGTTTGATTGAATCCTGGCTACCTGGCCCACCACCTTCGAGCCCAATATGAGTAGACACGTTGGCAAGACGACGCAGAAGAATATTCAGATGGTTGATGCTCTTTTCGCTAAGACTCTCCTTCGTCATGTTCTCTGTGATGCAACTAGTGTAGAATGACATCGTATCAACGTACTGTTGTAAGATCCGCTTCTGCATGCAAAGGGGGATAATGAACTCCATTTCCCCCAGATTTCTGGGCTCCAATGTCACGGTCTGCGAAGCCGACGCTTCTGCGTGCATTGCGAGCCGGCTAGGAGTTGCTGGGGTGTGGGGGACAGACTGAGAGCTACGCATTGGTAATGGCAACTCCGTCGACATCCGAATTGGTTGTACTTCTAAACGATCCGGCTCTTCCAGTACCTGATATGCCAACTTGTCTGGGATCTCGGGAGCGTCCGTCCCAGCGCGGAATTGTGTTAGTCCAGGCGACTGGACCTGTACGTGGAGCTGGTCGCAACTGGGAGAGGAGGAAGCAATTCCTGCGGCAGCAAGAGGTTGCTGGCTTCCCGTCCATACCGTTGGGGCCTGAGCGACAGGAGACAAGGGCTGCTGGCTAAGTCCCCGAGCTACGACTGGAGACAATGGCTGTTGGCTAGGTCCATAGCCCCAGGCTGGCGTAGCACGACCGACTGGAGACAGCGGCGGGCGGCTTCCTCCCCGAGCGATAACTCGTGGGGGATCACGAATGACTGGAGATGGCGCTGGCTGTGGTACCCCTGGGACAGTATATGGCGACGCATGCCGAAGTGATGGAAACGGCAGCTGCCGCTCTATATTGCTAGCAGGGGATGCTCGAGCGCTTGAAGGGCTCGATTGCTGCCCCTTGCGTGCTGCTTCTGTGGGAGATGTCTGGATCAGTATTGCCTTTTATTAAGGACGTGTGGTGACGTAGGGCGTGTTCAAGGGGAGCACGTTGGTACCCCGTGCTCCTGGAATTGAAGTGACGTACCTTTCTTTGCTGCATTAGCTTCGCGCATCCTTCTGATCTTCTCTTTAGTCCCTTCTGAAGACTGCAAGCCTCCTACGAGATTACCATCGTTTGAGGGAAGATCTGACATCTCGTCGTCCGAAATCGATGGCGGATGTGGAGGCTCCCGAGAGTCAAGAGTAATTGGTAGTATCGGTTTGATGAAATTAGACGACGATTCTTCGTTCGTATTCTCTTCGTATTCCCCCAAGTGAATTGGCTCTGCCGTTTGCGAGTTTGGGTCTCTTAAGCTCAATATGGAACCGTCTGTGGTTGTGGCTTGTGACGGATGACTGTCAACAGCGTGATCCTCGGAAATCTCAAACGGCTCCAGTACCGTAATGCGACGTCGAATAGGCTCTTGGAAAAATTGAGACTCGTCTAGGTTTTTATTGGAGTGCTTTTCTTCGCCTTTGGTGCGGTGATCTCCACTGTTTGCAAATACCGCAGCTGTTGAAGGCAGAGACGAGTCAGCTATAGAGGGCTGTGTTGCAGCTATGACAATCCCGGAAGACTGTCCAACAGATGGCTGACTCGCTGCTACCTCAACTTTCGAAGGGTCTTCAACAGAATAGTTTGCTGTAATAACAGCAAGGCTGGCAGATGAGTCGAAGTTGGAAGACGTGATAACTTGTGATGTATGTGATTTTCGCGCGGCTGAGATTACAGAGGAACTTAAATAAGCTACGGTTGTAGCTCGATTACTAGCAGAACTGCTGGAGATAGGTACGTAGGCAGATGACCCAGGGAGGGACTGAGAGTCCGGTATGATAGTGACTCCTTGAGTGGCAACAGATGGTGACGTGTCGGGCTCAAGCGAAGATTCGCCAAAACCAGATTCTGGGCCCTGAGGCAGCGAGGACGAGATCCCCTTGGAAGATAGAGAAGATTGGTATACAGTGTATAGACGTCTATCAAGGCTGCTGTGCTGCGAGACCTGGACAGCAACCTTCGAAAATTTGGAGGTGTCGAAAGAAGGTGATTGGTTGTCAATGCTTGTCAAAGCCTTGTTCAGAGCCTGTGAAGAGCTACTGTACGATTTGCGAAACGATGTCTCACTTATATGTCGAGCTTGCGGGTTGATTGTTTGGACACCGATGTCCGTTGCGGTGCGATCTCTAATTGAGGCAGATCGCCTTCTCCTACGTCTTTGTCGCCTGGGTCTACTATTCGATGACCGTGGAATAGAGATTCTGCTCTTCTTCCAAACTTTGACTGCGGCAGTATTCACATTTGCCTTTGGTTGCTGGTGCCATTGTGAATCAGCTTAAGCTGGGGAAGCGATCATAATAGGATGATTTGGTCACGAAGGCCATTTCCCATCCCGGGTAGATTCTCAATTACTTGTTTTGACTTACCCAGTCTGGATTGAAAGATTCCCCGGTGATTGGGTCGTTAGCCCAATCTATGAGATAATCCGCCGGCCTTTCTCCAATAATGGCTTTGATCTTATATACCGGGCTTGATGAATTGTTTGAGGATCTTTCAGGAATCCCCACTTGTTCTTCCTGCGGGTTCCAGAGAGTTGACAAAAGCCTTGTTCTCTTGGATAGCTTTCCTTCAAATTCTGGAATCGTGCTGTCCTTGCGCTTCCGAGAATTCATACTGCAAAGGGCATACTAGGCCGTGAGAAAGCTGCGAAAGACATCATAAGAAGGCAAACATGCCGTATTGTTGACATTGGTCAGAGAGACTAGACTGATGATTGTAAAATGGGCATCGGACGAGCCTGGTAACACAATGAAGTGAATTTAGATGATTTGACGAATGGGGTTAGCTCTAGACTAATCACGCTACTGTTGACGGGCCGACTGCCTCCGCGGACTTTCAACTCCAGAAGTGGTGCGCGCTTTCATAACAAGTCCCTGCTGTCTTTGAAATATAATGCTGCGTACCTAAATTGCTGCAATTCGGAAGTTGATCCGTTGTTCAGCCCTGAACCGCTATAATTGCGAACCCACTTCGACTTTCATCTGAGCTGCACACAAGGTCTTTGCCACTTGAACTCCTGAGGACAACACTGGGCTGATAAATCTCTCAAACTCAATGACTTTGAGCTCATTTAGGCGGGGTTCTACTTGTTGGAAGCTTCACTGGTAAACAATAACGAGTCATGCGCCCGATGATGCAAGCTCGTTTTCATCGAAACGACAAATACGTAGGGAAGACCGATGCGAGTATGTAGCCCAAGAAAGTGAATTGTCTAGAATCGATTCAAATTGTCCGTGATAACAATTGGGGATAGTCCAGATTTGTACATGTTACTATTCGTCATATGAGTCTCCTTCTCTACTCTACTCTCTTGCCTTGTTCCCTGAGCCAAGCATCATAATCAAAGCCTAGTTCCTCTACCGTCCTAACTGTATGCCTTTCTTCTCCTTGGTCGGCGAAAGCCTTCTTTATCGCGGGAAATCTCTCTCTTAGCCAGGTCTCTTTCTCCGTCCACTTCGGCGGGACTTTACTAGGCCCTTCTTGGGCACTAGAAGCCCATGCAACCATATCGTTATGGTATTCGAGGTCTCGAGGAAATGGCAGGACATGGAATGGTTTCCCAATTCCACGTTCCGCGATGACAGTTTCTTCCCATTGGCACATTTCCAACTTTGATGGCAGTCTTAGCTGGCCTGACCATACACGGGCAATGACTGCTGCTTGACCTTCAACAGTGCGAAAGGGAATAATTTTGGAGGGCAGGCCAACGAACGCTAAAGTGGGATCGGGGATATATAATAGATGTTTGTAGAGATTTTGGACACGGTTTCCTGTCGAGATGAGCTTTGGAGAGATCGAAGAGAGGAAGGGGAGCGAATAGAAGTATCCGGTACACAAGAGTATGGCATCGATGTCCTTCTCTATGCGACCATTGGCAAAGAGTACAGCTCTCGTGCCACGGGTGGGGGGAAGAAACTCTACTATCTCTGGGACTTGTTCTTTGTATTTCGCTTCATATGTCAAAGGCGAATCCGATCTCGTAGAATTCAGAACGGGATGCTTGCACACTGTGGCAATTTGAGAGCCAATGTCAATTCCAGAGGCAGAATTACCGACGATTATGACCTTTTTGTCCGTGAAAGGCTCTGGCCTCCGGTAAAACTTTGAGTGCGATACAATACCTTTATTGGCCTGTGCCCACTCATTGATGCCTTTGATTTCTGGTAGAGTAGGGACTGAATAGTGTCCATTGGCCACCACGACAGCATCATAATCCCGCTCGGAAACCTCATGGGATATGAGGGACTTGAATTGAACCACCCAGCCACTTTGGGCCTGTTGGGTCTTCGGCCCAATGCGGATTACCTGCGTCTGGAAAGTAACCAAATGCCGGATGTCTTCTGCGTACTCCTCAAGATATCGAAAGACAACTTCGCGGCTTGGGAATAATTGGTGAGCTTCAAGAGATGGTGCGTCCGAGTACTTCATCAAACAGTGAGGTATGTTTGTCTCTAGCCGTTCATACATCGGCCCCTCGATATCGTTCGGATAATTCCATACGCCCCCAAAGGATGCTTGCTGCTCGAAAATGTCTATCGATACACCATCCGATTCTGTAAGTATCCCTCTGCAAGTTCCAGTCAGAGGTAGACCATAACCCACAAGTACATGTTGTATAGAAATCACAACTTATGTAAGTTACTGAGGGAAATACCACATACTTTGCAGCCGCGACACCTCCAGGACCTGCACCAACGACAGCAACTCGTTGGATACATTTGACTGATGTATAGCCTATTTTCTCTATATTCGTGATGGGCATCAGGTGGTGAATTCTGTGAAAAAGTCAACAGGATATGCGAGCAATCGGCTATGCTGCCAGTGAGAGAACGATATGCGAACAGTGTTTTTGCAATGTGTAAAAGATTAAATTTGTATATTACAGGTCGTGTGAGGGATACGTAGACTGTCCGCAAACGGAGAGCGACTTCACTCCAGCGCTCCACAAGCCTTGGCAGGCTCCCAGACCCGGCGGACTACACCTCCACGCGTGGTCCAGTTCGCCCCATGCGTGCAAGATCTCTTCAGAGCATGAGTACTTTTCCATGACGCACAATGCTGACGACGAATCGCAATGGCAATGGCAGCAACCCTTGCGCCCAGCATACCCCTCGCCCAACTTCAGCCAGGACTCGACCCTAAAACAACCTCTGTGACAGGCATAGTGACCCTCATATGGCCATATGCTTCGTCGGTGCAATCAACCAGCCTACTACTTGTTGAGCCAGACTTTCGATTGCGAAGAGATCGAGGCCAAGTGCGTTTACTTTTCAATGGCTCCAGTGCAAAGGCTGTGTCGAGATTGGGCGTCAGCATTGGAGACCGGCTGAACATAAGCTTGGAGGGTTCGCAATGGGCAAAAAATAATCATGCAGTCACTACGCCGGGCAAAGGTATTGAGTGGGAGCTCAGATATGGCGAGCGGATGGTTCTGCAGGTATGGAGTAGCAGCAAGAACGCGATCAATGCTTATAGTGGATAAGGTCCAGCGCCAGTCTCAGGAGCCTATGCTCCTTGACATCGATCACCCACCGCCATCACCGCCGTCTACAGTCGACACCGTTACTCCACATTGTTCGACCCCTCACAACAGCCATTTTGCGACATCTACGCGGAGACCATTGCTCAACGCACAAACCTGGGAGTCTCCCGCTTTCCTCAAGCGAAGTCAATTCATCTCAGGCTATGAAACTTTTGCCACCGAAGAAGCGGAATTCCCTGATAATGACAGGCGGAAACGATCGAAATTCGGCCGGGCCAGTGGACAGTGGAGATTTGCAGACACAACGCCTAGTCCTGAAAAGGAGACCGATACAGATGGATTTGAGGTCGAGAGTCCGTCGAGACCACAATACGAAGAGCGGGCAATATACAACACAGCTGGTCCAGAGCTCCATGAATCACAGAAGATTGAGGACCATGCGGAAGGCATACGTGAGCCCTCTGTGGACGTGGAAGGGAAGCCCGAATTGAATGGGCAACTCAGCGAAGTAGGACAGCACATCCATGAGGTCAGTGAGGATGTCGATGAGAAGACCCCCTCCAATGCTCCACTCAGTCCTCCATCTACGACTGCGGAGCTATCAGAAGCCGAAGGGCTGAAGAAAACTAAGGCAACAAATGAAGCCGCGTCCTCATCTCATCAGTCCATCTACACTGGTTCGGGATCCTCCAAATCAGACCAAGAATCAGGGTCTGAGGCGGAAGGAGGGTCAGAGCAAGATAGTGCCGCGTTCAGCGGACCCGCGTCTGATTTTGGACTTGACGGATCCGTGTTCTCACGCAATCAGCAACCTTCAAAAGAGCATTTCCCAACAACAACTACTATCGAGGAATCGGTGCGTGGAGAAGCCGATGATGCGGTCAATAGCTCACCGGAACAAGAGGCTCTTTCACCTTCTGTGAGCGACACGGGGCGAATACGTCAAAGGCCTGATGAAGAACCGAGCACGATTATGGAATCAGCTCACGAATTCCAAGTCCCCGATGGTGATGATTCCATACAGATCTTCGAACATGAAGCCGTTGGGCAAAACACCCGCGACTCATTGGGCGTCCCTCCATATCCTTCTGACCAGCTTCAAGAGCAGCAGGCCTTGGAGGGATCGTCCTTACATGCCGTGGAGACGCGGGCCAATGCGGAAGTACAGGGGCTTCAACCAGAGGAAACGGCGGTAAACACAATTGATAGGGCGGCCTCCGTCATAGAGCCACTACTCAGCGATTCAGAGCTTGCTGAGCCTCAAGAGATGATCGAAGACGAAGCGAAAATGATCACGCAGCCATCAAAAGCCATGGTGTCCAAGGTTGAGATTATCAATCTTGAAAGCGACAGTGACGAAGAAGACGTACCGCAAAAAATCTCACAACAGCATACTCGATCGCCTTCCATTGCTTCGGACGTTTCAGTTGCGAAACCTCCAACACATCATTCTGATTTCTCAACGTCAGTAGGGATATCAAAGCTTGAGGAGCCACCACCGCTACAATTCAGTCCGTCTAGCCATCCACTTGCTGACCACCCAAGAGATGCTGTCTGTCAATCAAATTTGGCTTCTGGAAAGCCACTGGACCAAAGGGAACCGCAAACGCCGCCCTCCCAAATACCCAGCCCCTCGATCACAGAGGACGTAATCGACTATAGTTTTCAATCAAAACTGGGCCTCGTGAAGCCTTCCAATCGAGAGGAGCCAGCGGGCTCCACACCTTTGGGACAATTACCCGAAATCGAGAAACAAGACTCTAATCTCCAAAGTGCCCTGGATTCGAGGACCGATCATTCTGGATCAGAGATTGGTGCCAGGAAGGCCTCCTTGTTTGACGAACCGTCGAAACCCAGGTCCCAGAAAGAGGATTCTCCTATGGCAGAACAATCTTCCGGCCTACAATCGACCAGTGTGATAGTCTCGCCCAAGGAGACGCCAAATGCTGAAATGAGAGCAGAATCTCAGATCTCTTTCGTTGAATTGCCGGCAACTGTTCAGGACTCTGCTAGAGCACCTTCTTCAAAAAGTCAACTGTTGACACCTGATGAAACACAGCGGACTAGCTTGACCTCACAGCCGTCGTTCAATTCTCTACAGTCCAGCTTGGACGATGACACTCTACCAACACCGCAGCTTACACAGGGCAAGTCCGATGAGTCTGTCGTCCCAAAAGCTCATCAAGTATTAGGAGAGCCCTCACCGACCACAAGTCTTCCACCACTGGAGAAGCATAACAGACTGGTAGAGACACAGCGCTCGGATGAGAAAGCCTTGGTCCCGCAAAGGCCGCCTACCTTGATAGAAAGGTTGAAAGCGATGAAGAGACTCTCGAGCCAAACCCCACAAAGAAGGGGCGAAGCCAGCGTTATCAGCCCTTGGTTCGCGCCAAGAAGATCCAGTATTATTGTCCCTGACAGTGAGGCCGAGAGTGAAATAGAGAGCTTGTCTGAAAACGATCGGAAGTCTATCAAGCAGAACGTCACGGCAAAGTTACAAACTCCGGAGAAGCAGAAATCTCTCGCCAAATCGTTCATCCGCTCACCTTCTCAGCGGGCAGGCATCCACTCAATAGTTTCTTCACCTGGGTATCTTCCCCCTTCACAGCCACCACCACCGGGTTTCCGCACTAGTCTGTCCTACTTTGTCCCTCTGGCTACTCTCCAGTCACATTTCACCCTTGCTGTGGATATCCTTGCTATTGTCCTTAACACAACATCTGTTACTCGCGCAACATCAGGCCCCAAGGACTACAACCAAACCATATACATCACAGATCCATCATCTTCCGTCCTCAGATCGCCCGTTATGACAGCTCAGATCTTTAGGTCTCATGATAAGTGCTTTCCTGTAGTGGAGGAAGGTGACGCGCTTCTCCTTCGTGATTTCAAAGTCCAAAGCTTTCGGAGGCAGCTGTCCTTGCTCAGTACCCAGAGCAGCGCATGGGCGGAATTCCGCAAAGATGCGGATGTACAGGTGCGTGGTCCGCCAGTAGAATTCGGTGCTGAAGAACGGGGATTTGCCCGGGGTCTATGGCGGTGGTGGGCTGGTTTGGACCATGGAGTCAAGGATAGTCTACGTGGTGGCGTGCCCAAAGACAAGAAGGGAAGGGCAATACCACTGAATAAAATGCATAACGGAAGGGTGCTCTCAAACGAGAGGAGGCTGATTGACAATAAAGACAATTCCAACCTAGATATCAAGAAGGAGGGTATTGCAGGCTTAGGGGTCGATCTACCGGGTTCACAAGGAAAGACGGGCAAACCATTTAAGAGGGAGAAATTTCCGGAGGTGGAAGTCGACTCAGCAAGCTCGCAAGGAAAGATGTTCAAAGCCTCGCCGAAGGAACGCTCCTTGGAGCTGGATGGGGTTTTGGAAAGCACGGAGCCACCGAAACGTGTTCTAAGACCGAGGGGAGCAAGAGGCATGACCGAGAGGTCTGAAAGCCCCCTGAAAGCCTTGAGTAGGAGGTCTGGAACTGTGTTCACCGGCGGTTTGGGAGAGCCCGAGTTAGAGTAGTTGTATGAGAGGCATGGGCCGTCTTGCATGATGAGGGAATAATCGAAGCTCTGTAGAATATTACGATGTCAATACTAGTGCAGTGTTGGATGTCTGAGCAGCTTCAGGTTCGGAGGAACATAGCATAGTTTGTAGCATTATGAGCATTATGACGTGAGATACTGAAGTAGGACCTTATTTGTCCTTCACCAATATTTCTACACAATCTGCCACAGGTATTAGCTGCGACCTCATACGGGTTTTTTGTGAGGACGTAAAGACGGGTGTTGATCTCAGTCTTTGCCTTTCAACGTCATGCCTAACCAGCGTCATGCAAATTGCAAGAGTGTAATACGCGGCTGGGCCTTTCGGACTACCAGAAGCTATGTGTTGTCTTCATGCGAATTGGGAACGGAGATTGAAAGGGATTACTGACGTTGAAAATCTGTTATTCAGTGCTAAGGTCAATGCGGACGTGGGAAGTAAAATCTAGACTTCAGTAGAGTCCTCTATGTTCAGTATTCTGTCGACAGAACAGCGACCTCTCTGTAACAACAGTGGATATTGAAGCCCACAGAAAAGTGTGTACGTTGGGAATGTCCCGACTCGATAGGTCGTCACCGCATCATGGGTACCCAGCAGATTGCGAGCCTCGTGATGACGGTTTTACAAGAGCGGAATGAGCGTACTCTCGACCTACACATCGGAGTCACCAGCCGAGTAGTGAACATGTTCGAGCTGGCGATGATTTGAGTTGGTGGTCTTGCTGTAAGGATGGAGGTGAGATTGTCGTGGGCGTTAAATGCCATTGAGCTGACGCCAAGCGCGCTAGATGCGTCTATCCGGATATAGCCGCCGTGCCTGACCGCCAAAAATGCTCATGCCTTCATGGAAATTGACAGTTATTGCTACATGATTGTTCGCTTGACTATACCAAATTTAACCCCTCGAAAAATTCCCATACTTTGTCGCGGCTTTTGAGATCCAGAAGCTCGCGAGGACTTTCAAAAAGCAGGACTGTCACATCGCAAATCTACCATTACTTTGTCCGATTAACACCTTCATTCCCTTCGCCCCTCGCAGCACTACAGCAAAGCATATGCAGTACGATCTTGCGGCATCCGCTTCCTACAATCATTTGACACAGCTCTTCATTCATCAATGGACAATTTGTGGCAACGCCGATCAAAGTAAGGCGCACCGCTTCTTAGAATTTGTCCTATCGTTGACCTTGTCAAATAGCTCGAGCAAATTAGCGCTTTCCACATCCAAAGACAGTAGCACTAAAGAAAACATCAAATCGGACCCATCTCGTCCCTACCAACCCGCGAAGCGATTTGGTGGGGAAGGGTCCTTTAGCAGCAAATCTAACCCCTTCAATGGCATTGCCCCGTTGACAACCACAAGCGTCGCCTCCCCTACAAGCGGCGCATCATCAGCATTTGGCCTAGGCTCTGGGGCTTTTGCATCCTTTGGATCTTCGGGGAAAACACCAAAGACACCAGGCACATCACTCGACTTTAGCAACTCCACTCCTTCCACGAACAATGAGAAGAGCGTGAAGGGAAATTCAAAGTCCAGCGGAGAAGCAGACATCAAACCGAAACCTTCACAATCGTCACTTACCAGCAGATCATCGAGTATACCATCAGAGCACTCTCTTAAGTCTACCTGGATTGTGTGGTACAGACCTCCAACCTCAAAGTACTCGGACTATGAGAAATCCACTATACCTCTTGTGCATTTCTCTTCTGTGGAGTCGTTCTGGACAGTGTACACCCATCTCAAGCGACCCTCAACACTGCCTTCCGTCTCGGATTATCATATTTTCAGAAAGGGAATCAGGCCAGTGTGGGAAGACGAGGAAAACAAAAGAGGTGGTAAATGGATCATAAGGCTGAAGAAAGGAGTCTCGGATAGATACTGGGAAGATCTGCTCTTTGCCATAATTGGAGACCAATTTGCGGAGGCCGGCGAGGAGGTCTGTGGTGCTGTCTTGAGCGTCCGAAGTGGCGAAGATGTGCTGAGTGTCTGGACGAGGATTGATGGTGGGAGGAATATCAAGATTCGGTATGGCCCAACAATCTTTCCAGTCTCTAAACTGAGGTCTCTGACTGATGATCTGTAGTGAGACGATCAAGCGCCTCCTCGCGTTTCCTCCTGACACCAACATCGTGTGGAAAAGTCACGACGACAGCATAGCGCAACGCTCAGCCATCGACCAAGCACGCCACGAGAAGGGAGGACCCAACCATGGCCAGAGCAAAAGAAGAGAAACTATTAATGAGGACTCGGCTCCCGAGAAACCGAGGGCCTCAGCGTGACACTCGTGGTAGAGTTACGTTTGTATGATTAGCGATGAATTCTCTAAACTGTTTGCATTCATGATTTTAGCGAGACCCTTGTCTTCTGCATTGGCGATGAGTTTTGTATGGGTATTGTATGACTTGTACAAAAAGTCCTATTTGGATATCCTGACACGGAATGTCAAATTATCGCTGGTGAATACTCACTACCGAGTCTCATGTTCTTGTCAATCGGTGGACATAGTGAACCGTAAGGGGTGAATTAAGCCTGCATCAAATATCATTATTGTTGAATTGTGGAGCTCAACGAGTGACATCGCCCGTCACACTTCTCACATGAAGCCTGCTTCATAATCTTGTCGCCGCTTACAGCCAATCACATTGCCAATTTGAGAATTCTAACAGAATAGACCAGCTTAGGCCTGCTTCGAGCCTTCTGAAACGACTCTGTTCTTTTGCATCTACGTGATCTGCGCACTCTCAATTTCCAACGGATGATACGCCTTTACAAGCGTTTCTACAGCGTGGCCATCGCCTGCCGTCCTCTGGAGTGGCACAGATGTTGCGATCTCTTGTTGAGCCGGGCTACAGGGAGCACATGGCAATCGCCAGTCGTTCTCTGTTTCCTTACCTTACCACACTTCAAGCTTTACCGGATGAAGCTGAACACGAGCGCATTACCGACGCACAATCAATGATTCATGATGCGAACCACTTCTTAATACAAGCCCGTGATGATGGCAATGTTCCCGTGATGCAGCAAGTTCCGAGGCGCGACACAGCTTTTGACCTGATAGACGAACAGGATAATATCCATTCACTCTTTGAAGATCGAGATTTGCTGGGTCAGCATGATAGGGAATATGTTGAGCGTCGTCACGTTGGGGGAGTTTGGTGAGTCAAAGTACTTTCTTACAACAGTCCTTGGACCTTTATTGATTTTGGGAAATGGGGTACGGCAATTAATATTCGCTGGGACTTCATACGTATGAAGTGCCGTAGTGCACTGCCGTATCTCCGTACTTTAAGCGCGGACGATCCCGCCACTAATGCCTGGAATAGTCCAATTCATTATTCCACCATTGAGACCTTACCCTGTCCCGCTACTTGCAGATTATATGTGCCAGCGGGAGTCTTATTGCAGCCTTTTCCTCATGTTGAACATAGGAGATTTTGGTCGCAACAGCCCAAGGCGGACCGAATGCCGCCCACGATTGAAAGCTCAAGAAATCCGGGTAACACAGAAGTCTGGGGTACTGGAAAGAGGGACGCGGCGGATGAGAAGGAAGAGGCAAGATTGCTAGGACGCTATAGGTGTGTTAAAATTACTCACAGTGTGTTACTGGCTTTCGTAAAATATTAACACTGTGGAAGCAATGACGATGCAGGAGCAGTCCTGATCGGAAAGCCTACATCTCGCTCGATGCCTTTCTTTGTGCCATCTCGGATGCCAAGTGGGGGCCCACGTCCTACGAACACATTGAACAAGACTCTCAATTCCCGAATTTACACTGCCCAACCAGCCAGAAGCAAGCTAAGAGGCGGACAGACGAATCAATTACAATTTAAGACTAGTCGAGGAAGCAACGTAACAGGTGTTCTACACGCGAGTTCATACGAAGAAGAAGCTTTTGTCGAATCATCTCCTAAGAGGCGGAAGACAAGTCACCATACCAGCTCTCCAGGCTCAATCCGTTCTGCCGATGATAGACTGGATCAGCTTGATCCAGCTACCGTCACATTTGGTCCCAATCACGTCAGTCAGGAACCCAGTCAAAACGTTTCTACACATAGCATCAGCAGCCAAGGCTCTGCCCTGCAGAAACAGAGAAAGGTGTCATTGGGCGGTCTTCCAGAGCACCGGAATTTAGAGAAAATGATGAGAAGTAAGCCTGCATCGAAGAAGCAGCAAAGATCGCTCGACGGTAGCCAGAATCAGCAGCGGGATCATAGAACATCACCTTCGCCCCCACAGTCTTCGCTCTCGAATCCCATTGACATATCTGGATTTGATAAGGATCAAGAAAGCCTGGAGACCAAAATTGCAGGGACCCCTCGTCCTATGTGGCAAGGTACGGCTAGGAAGCCGCATTCAATAACGGAGGCTTCCAAATCAAATACATCGAAACTGTATCAAGGTCGACTTACTGGCAAGCAATCGCCGTTCTTTGATGAACCGAGTTTGGCTTTACCAAAGATCAATGGCACTAAAAGCCAACACCGAGTTGGCAAGCATCCCGACAGACTCAACGATCAATTCATACCCGTCAACGGCGACCGTCGGACCTCTGGCGTCAGCCTCAGCTCTGATATAGACGAGCTTCAGTCGACGGGGACAACAGTCGGGAACAATGCCGATACCAATCCATTGTTCGCTAGCAATCGCTCTCGCAACAGTAGTCCCTCTAAAGAGCCTAAATCGGTACCCCACACCCTACCTTCGGACGAAGAGGGACCAGTGATTGCTCTCAGTAACATCAGACCGGAAAGATTCGTAGCACCAAAGCCTAGCGTTCAAAGTAACACACGTCCGATAGGGCGAGTGCGAGAGAAAAAAGCCCCATGGTCCGTGGAGCTGGCTGCTATTAGCAAACCAGGGAGCTTGATCAGCGCCAATGGCATGGCCCTCGTCCACGATGAGAAGAGTGGTGATTACTGCGTCGCTATGGATGGCAGATTCACGGCCGTAAAGATTCAACCGCAGAAGTTATTGAAAATCTTGTACGAAGATTCTGGGCGTAAAGTACGCTTCATGTCCGCTAAATCAGGGACGGAGGACAACTTAGTGGACCTTGAGCTTCGACACGCAAAGGACATCTGCGTCCTAGTTGATAATGTTGGATTACGAGTTGTAGTCAAGCTTGAGAACCGGTCTAGGTATGTACGGATTCACGGCGGAGCACACCCATGTTAGGCTAATCAAAGCAATAGCAATTACATGGAGAAAGTCTTCGAAAAGCGAAGAACCGAACATAGGATAAGTGAGGATTCCAGATTGGTCACGGATAGGCACGGTGTACACCATACTGGGAGAAGCGAAGTTCGACAAGAACTCGACGATCGAACCCGATCGCGTAATACAGGGGCCGCCACTAATCATCGCGCAACGAACAAAGTGATAGACGACTTGTGGAACCGATCTCTCCAGCCTGATGAATCTCCAAATGAACAGCAAAGTCTCAAATCAATACGGAATGGCATTCCTCGTAAGGAAAGCATCCGTCAGATTCTTGCGGACCTCAAGCCAACTCATAACGAACATCTCACGCGTTCAACTAGAGCATCTGCTCATTTCGCAAGGCCTTCCAAAGATCCTTTTGACGACCTTGAGGATCTCCCTCAGGTTACAAGGTTTTCCAAGACTCATGGTTTAGGAGACCCCTGGAAGAAGCCTTTAACATATCCAAAAATCGGTAAGAAGAAGACCACGGTCGAATTTTCGGATCTGGAGCGCCTGGACGAAGGAGAGTACCTAAATGACAGTCTCATCAGCTTCTACTTGCGCTTTCTGGAACACACGATTGAAGAACAAAGGCCTGATCTGGCGAAGCGAGTTTACTTCTTCAATACGTTCTTCTTTGCCACTTTAATGAATACTCATAAAGGCAGGAAGGGGTTCAATTATGACGGGGTGCAGAAGTGGACTAGGAACGTTGACTTGTTCACCTACGACTATATCGTGATACCAATCAACGATTCGCTCCACTGGTATCTTGCGATCATCTGTAACCTGCCTGCACTCGACCGTGGCCTAGATCTATCGAATGAGGCGCCTGCTGCAGATTCAACTGAACAAATTGAGGAGAGGGGACCACCGTCTTCGAGCCCCACCATCGACTTACTGGAGGGCGACTCCGTGCCTTTAGTAGAGGGATCGAAGGAACCAGATGAGAGGGGCGCCAGGAATTCATTCGCAGATTTGAGCTTGGATGTTCATGCAGCACAGCCCACAGCCGAAGGTACAAGTGATGGCCAACGAGCGGAAGCCACCAACTTGGTAGAGGAGGATCGGGAAATGCTTGATGGTCAACTACAGAATATGATGCCTGGGTCTTCAATTCTATGTGAGGGCAAGGAAATTGCACAAGAAGCGGAAGAAGATCCAATTCAAGATCCGGATCACCCACCGAAAGCTGCTGGGGTCCCCAGAAGGGGGAAGCGGAAATCGATGCCGTCAGTGACAAAGATTGATCCGAGCAAGCCAGCAATCATCACATTTGACTCTCTTGGGTTGACTCGCAGCTCCACGATTCGTATACTTAAGGACTACCTCCGAGAAGAAGCCAAAGCCAAGCGGGGCGGCATGGAGTTTGAAGCTGGGCAAATCAAGGGAATCACTGCGAGTATGATCCCACTGCAGGAAAATTGGTACGATTGTGGGCTCTTCCTCTTGGGCTATGTAGGCAAGCTCCTCGAGGACGATCCGAAAGACTTCATTACCAAAGTCATCCGGCGGGAATACGACGTGCAGAAGGATTGGCCTAACCTGAAGCCAAGTTTGGTGCGCAATAACATCCGGGAACAACTATTGAAGCTTCACAAAGAACAAGAAGCCGAGCGCCAAAAAGAGCGAGACGCATCGAGAGGTGGCAAACCAGATGTGAAGCAAGGTTCAAAAGTCGAGACTGGCCCGTCACGTGCTGTCAGTCCGGCCAGACCGTTCCAGCATGGGGATCAAAATGACAAGGCAGAGTACCCAGTGGCAGCAGAAGATCCAAAGGAACAGCCATCCCAAGTCCAACCTGCAACAAGAGAACAGGCGCTGAAGGCCGCGCTTGGTCTTTCCCCGTACGACTTCGAGGGTGATGTCAGAAATCTCATGCAAACCCACGACAATGAAAAGACCTATGAGGCTTCTACGCACGAGCCTGAACAAGAGCTCGAAGGACAGCAACCGAAAAAGCGTTCGTTATGTTTTAGTACAGCTGAAGAGGGCGAGAGACCAGCGAGGATGCCAGGGTCGTTCGAAGACGAACCTTCCTTGGTCATCATCGACAGCCAGAGTCAGCAAGAAGAAGTTCCGAGGTCGTTCCATCATTCCCACCCAAGTCAAGCAGCGCATGTCTCTGTAGACGATCGATCGGAGCTTCCAGCGGAGATTCAAGACTCCCAGCAGTCAGAGACAGCTAGACACGTGGCCGAGATTGTTCGCACAATCTCTGACGCGGCCGAACCGCCACCAGCCAAGAAGTGGGACGTTCAAGAAGTCAAAGCAGTCCTCGTGGAGAGTCCAAGAGAGCCTAAGCGGAGGAAGATCGGGCATGAAGACGTAACAGCACCGACGCAGCAAGCTCAATGGAAGGCTCATGTCGCCAAAGCGGCGAAAGAGCGCGATTCGGTAGTGCCGGATTGGGCCAAGCAGGGCTCTTCACGTCGGAAGTTGGACAGGAAGGCGGAAAGTGGAAATGAGGTTATCAATATCGATTGATGACTGATGACATGTTGCGTGGTTATAGAGAAGCTCTGCTTGTGAGCTACGCATATTAGATCTTATTCTGATGGAAGGGATATTGCCTGAGCTGGTTGCATAGCCAAAGGCGTTTTGTGCAGCATCTTTATGGTGTTCTTGCTATGATGAGAAGGTGCAATAGCTAGATGGTCGATATCTTCTGATGAATAATAGCATGCGGAGGAGCTTTGTTGAACTTCTGCCCATGCTTCCATACACCAAAAAAGACCATCTTCTATCGATAATTTACATATGGTACAGTTCCACAGCCCTGATTTCTCGATCTGCACATACGTCCCCAGCTTACAGCCAGACCGCACCTCCCACTTAGAATTCCACACTCCAACCCCTCCCAATCCCCACTCCCGGATCCCTCACAACAGCCCAACCAGCCCTCGTCCCATCACCCTTAAAGTAACTCATCTCAACCTCCCTCTCACCCTGCCCTTCCTCAACAACTTTCACCGTGCTCCTCCCCTCCCAGCTCTTAGGCGCGCCAACAACAACAATCTTCTCCACCCGCACACCAGCCATAGTCTTCAAATACTCCTTCCTCTTCTTCTCCTTCACAGCCTTAGCCACCAGATCCTCAGAGCGAAGCGTGTCAGCCGCGAAGGAGAATCTCCGATGAATGTAAGCGCCATCCTGGTACTCATAGCTCTCGCCGTCGTCGATGTAGAGCTCGCCCTCGGCCGTGCCCTCGGCGCTGAGAGCGACGACGAGGGTGTAAGGGTCGAAGCGCATGAGGCCGCTGGAGCGGCGGGGGCGGTCTTTGCGTGGGATGATGTGCCCGGCGCGCATGAGGAGGGGGATTTTGTCTAGGGGTGCGGGGAGCGTGATGCTGCTGCCGGTGCCTTTGTGGGTGGCGTAGGTGAAGTAGTCGTAGTAGAGTTCATTGGGGGGAAGATAGATGGATACCGTATCTGCGCCTTCCGTTACGATGGGCTTTACGAGTAGACCTGTGGAGCCGAGGTAGAATTGGTCTTCGGTTGCGAAAGCGGCTTCGTCGGAGGGGTGCACGTAGTAGTGTGGTTGAAGTATGGGAGCGCCGGTGACGGATGCTGAGTGGAAGGCTGTGTACCATGCTGGGAGTAGCTGGTAGCGGAGCCGGAGCGCTTGCGTTATGATTCCTGTGTATGGTTCGCCGGCGAGGTAGGGTTCACGGCGACGGGTATCGATGTGGGCGTGACCGCGGAAGAAAGGATAGAAGGCGCCAGCTTGGTACCAACGAGTCAAAAGCTCCTTGGATGGATTGCCGAAGAAACCGCCAACGTCGGCGCCGGCGAATGGGAAACCGGCGATGTTGTGGGTGAGAAGCATGGGAATGGAGGCGGCGAGGTGGGACCATTCGGCTTGGTTATCACCAGTCCACATCGCACCTAGACGTTGGGAGCCCGAGTAATAGGAGCGGGTGAGGACAAAGGGTCGACGCGGAGATGAGGGATCCCGGTGAAGGAGTGCGTTATAGGTGGCATTGACGAAAGTCATTCCGTTGATGTTGTGGACGTCTCGGTGCTCCCAGTTGCCATGATGCATGTTGTCCTTTGGCATGGTTGTCTCTGGGCCGTTGAAGACGGATGGTTCATTCATATCATTCCATATGAAGGTATTGGAAGCGGTTCCGGTGAAAGACTTGTAGGTGAAGAGAGAACGCCACCATTCTATGGCTGCTGGGTTGAAGCAGTCCACCCAGTGAGAGGAGCCAGGCCAGCACCAGCCTTCATAGATGGTATTGTCTTTGTTCTTGACAGCCAGAGATTTGGACTTCAGCTCGTCTACTACGGGGTAGTTGCCTTCATTTTTAATGTGCGGGTCGATGATGGCAACAAGCTTCCTGTCGTGAGCATCCAACTGCTTCTGCATCCCTAGAGGATTTGGGAAGGTATGGGCGTCCCAAGTGAAGTATTTCTTGCCGTCAGTGTATTCAATATCAAGCCAGATAACATCGTACGGGATCCTATGCCTGTCCATCTTCTTGTCGACATCTTTTACATCCTCGTCTGTAACGTAATTCCATCTACATTGGTGGTATGCGATCGCAAATTGTTGTGGAAGCTGGGTATACCCCGTCAGCTCGCTGTATTGCGAAATCACATCCTTTGGTGTAGGGCCAAGGAGAATGAAAGCATCCAGAAGGCCACTTTCCGAGAACCAGTGGGTCTCAGTATCCGTCTTTGCTCCAATGCCAAGGCTGAGTGGATTGCTCGAGTGCTTGCGTTTGACGATGTCAACCCAGGTCTCAGCTGCATTGAGCCAAAAGACGCCCACAGTAGAGTTCTTTCGGTGGGCTTGCATAAAGGGAATAGCACCATACAGTGTCATGGGGCTGTCCATCTCGTATTCGAATACATCACTGTTGTACAACCGATAGGGATTTTCAAAGTTGCCAGACCCACCCCTGACTATGGTTAGAAAAGCTAGGATAGAAGGTGTGGCTCATCATACCGAGTCTGCTTCAGTGACAGAGAGCTTGCATGTCCTGGTATACCATACACGTGTTCATAGCCAGGGAATGAAATGTCAAGACCGACGCTCTCGGGACCCCGGGGTTTGGAATCCGTGTTTCCACCAAAAGTTTCCTCCCACCAAGTACTTTCATCCTCACCCTCTTCACCCGGCTCTTCGGCTGCTTGGGGCACTTCTCCTTCCTTGGGCTCCTCGACTTCTTTCTTCGCTTTCTCGATCTTCGGACGCCAATGCTCCATGTTCAGGAAACCTTTGCCATTGAGCTTGACCTGGACTTCATCATCGCGAAGAAAGTCTATCGAGAAAGGGGCATGGTTTATGATAGCCCTGTATCGACTGTCTGGCCCGTATTTCACCGTGGTTTTCCCATTGGACGATTCTCCTTTGGCCGTTGTATCAAGCTTTTCGCCAGCAACGAGCGCCCATGAAGAGGCTTCGTTGTACCTTTCTTTCCTGGCTTGACTCCCATGGCGAAGCTCAATGTCTTTCTTTTGTCGTTTCAGCTCGTCCACTGTCACTCTGGCAGCTCCAGATTCGAGGAAAGCAATCTTGAGAGGCAATTGAACAGACTCAATGCCTGCCCCCAGCGATTTCAATATTGTACCCGTGACCTGGCCGCCGTGTATCTGTACGCTTTTTGAATTAATCGCGTAGGGAGAAATCCACGATTTGCCTAACGTGGTCACATCGTCTGCGTAGGCTCGATTTCGTTTGCAAAATCCGGACTGGTCGCAGGTCTTGAAGCCTTCGTGCTTCACAGTCACTATGATCACCCTAGGTCAGCTTCCTCTAGATTGAGCGCTTGGGGCTCTATTTACATGCTGGCCTGAAAAAGCAGAGGATTATTGTTAGTAGAGACAGTAATCGCGGCCACATTGAAGAGCCCATTATGAAAAGAAGACTAGAGACGCACACAGGCCTACGCCATAAGATCTTTGGAGGATACACTGACGAAAAAACCAAAACCCGTGTTACTCCGTCCGTAGTCTCGAGGTCAACAGCGGTATGGCTTCAAAAGCATGCCGTAGGCCCTGAGACCGGTACTACTAGACCGTGTTCTGGAATGAGTTTAGCGTTGACGGGCCGAAGCCACAGTATGCCCTACATGGAGGATAGTGTGAGCGCCGCTTTACGCTCGCGCGACGATGTGAACGAATATATGGCATTGACCAATCCCGCAAGTCGAGGCTGGGATTTGAGAGCAGAGGTACACGCCCAAGGTAAACCTCAACTCTCTTTTGGCGTTGTCAATATGTGTTCGCAACTACTCTCAGTCACTCGAATGCGCCATGCCTCGCCGCTAACCAAGCTCACGCCCGTTGTAAACATCTAATTCATACAGTTGTATCACTCACGTGGGCTGGAAGAGTACAAAAGGACAGTCGAGAGTTTGGAGTCCTGTTAAGGATCTATCATCTTTGGGTTATGTCATGTCTTGGTTATCGATCTAACAAGGGCGAAGTCCATGATATCTTGTGGATCTACACTGTTGATGTAGTGGTTGTAGGGGGTTTTTTGAGCCGCCTGCGGTGAAAACTGATGTCTTGGCGCATTTCGGATTGATTCTGACAGATTTCTGACAGACGATTTTCAGACGATTGACGAGGTCTCTAGGAATGTGCAGATCTGCAAGACTAGGTCTCTTGAGGCGTAGTGTAGGGGTCGGTCCGTCTGTGCGTTCAAAGAATGGAGTAAGAGGTGTTGAGGATTTATGGAGTCGTGAACACGCATGCCTTTAGGTATTGAGTAGTCGCCATTCGTAAAAGCGTGCAAAAGGCATCATGACGGTCTCATTCATATCGAATTATAACGTCTAGAAATCACCTCCTTCTCATAAGCAGCAGGATGTTATTCGTCGTTATCATCGTCGTCCATAGCTGCGGAGTGGAATGTCTGAGGCTAGCTATCATTCTGATACTATAGACTTGGTAGCCTTGACTGACGGGCTATTTCGGTGGATGCTAATATAGACGCGCTTGCAGGGACTGGTAGTATAGCCGTTGTTATTATTTCAGGGCATATTAGGCGACGAGAAGAAGCCTCCAGTCAAAAAGGACGACATCTCCCGCGCATTCTCGCCGCCTAGACCGAGGTCCCATTCATCGAGCATCGCGTCCCAGTCTTGCCCGTAGAGGCTTGCCGGATCGAAGGCCGCGGGCTGCTGTTGCAGTGGACCTTCGTAAGACTCTCCCTTCCTGATTGTCTGCACCATGTACGCTTTCGCGAGATTGAAGAATGTCTCGCATGCGTCGTGCAGCTTGGCGACGCCAGAGGAGTATTGCGCAGCTGATTTCAGTGTCTCGACGGAGATTTCCATTAGCTTCAAGTCTGCTTCGCTTTTGAAGGCGATGACCGTGCCGAAGAGGACGATGAAGGGTGTGAAGGGCGAGAAGAGATAGGTCCTGCTTATGCATCAGTGGAAGCAGATGGATGTGGCTCTTCTACTTGGCTCACCAGTTGATTACCATCTTCCAAGCCGTGTCTTCTCTGGCTCGGTAAGTTTCCCAGGCTGCATTATAGCCCTCTATGGCTGCACGGGAAGCGGTCACGCACTCATCGCAGAAGTGGAGAGGGCTGTCGCCTCGGGTAGAGCGGATCGCCCGGTATATCAACGCCAGATGCGACTGCAGGACCAGGCCGAGCCCCTCTATCATATCCATGGCCCATCTGTCGTCACTCGTGTTGGACTGGGAAATGTTAGCAAACAGCTCAAGTTGTCGCTTTTTGGGAGACACCGACCGATAGCAGCTGATGTCGCAAGCGTATCATCCGATCCGCGAGGACCCGGGCACGCTGGGATTTGACATCGGCGCTCTCGGACTGGGCACGGCCCGAATAGAGCTGTTCATATACATCCCCTTGCAGAAACGCCAATTCGACAAGGAAGAAAAGACCATGATCTCCCTGCGCCTCTACCAGAGTAGGTCGGCTGGCAGTGACGTCGTAATCCTGCAGAGTTGGGCTTCGACCGAAGTTCAGAGATAATCCTCGGTCCATTAAGAATAGGAACCAGAAGGTTATGATCTTCTGCTGGGCCTGGGGATCGGAGCTGTCGAATGTCAAACAATGATAGCCTGCGTCTTGGCATAATCGCGCGCCGGCGGATGCGAATGACAGGGCCAAGGACGGTCGCGAGGTTTCTAGCAGGAACAAAGACTGTGATTGGTTAGTCGACGCTTAACCATTTAACCGGACGCTCGGCTTACCAGAAGAAGTAGAGCCTGGATCTGCCTATACGAGTGCTCGAGGAGTAGTGGCGTGGAGCGAGCCGCGTCGTCCAAGTTCCGCTGGCAAAGCGCTCTTGCACGCTCGAATTCTAGCTCATCGAGTCCGTGGTAATGCAGATCGCGCTCTCCGAAGTTGTTGAACATGGCCCATAGGCCAGAAATCACCACAATTACAAATGCAGTAGAGCAGTCCTCGGTGGGGAAGTAAACTTTCTGGCACATGTCGGCCATGCTTGTGGTGTTCAATTCCGACAGACCAGGGAAGTACTTCTTCGGATTCGCTGGAAAATGGAGGGCGATTATTAGCAGAAAGAAGATCTTAGGTTCAATTACCTTACTTTTGGCAGCTCTTAAAGTCTTCAGCACTAGCGACATTGGTGGAAGCTCGTAGAGATCTTCGACAGGTCCCTTTGTCTCATCATTGAAACGATCTGTCCCAAGGCCTGAAGTCGAGAGTGATTCGCTTGGGAGGCCCGCAGAGGTGGCGGCGGATCTGAACGCTTGCGAGACTTGCTCCGAGTGTGCTGTGAAGGACGAAGCACCCTCGAACGGGACGTTATGGTCATTTTCCAAATTTCTAGGCGATCTGACGTTATTTGTACGCTGGAACTGGTCGTCTGTATTGGCTGGGGAGCTTGAACTCGCAACGAGGGTGTGGATGGTCTTCTCGAGACTGGCAAGTCGTTCGTTGACGCCTTTGACCTCCTGCTCACTTCATAAAGTTTTAGTACACCAACGGATAGCCCGTCAGTGTATAAGCCAGAGGAATGAACTGACTAGCCAGCGGAAATCAAGATTCGCTTCTTTCTCTCAGGCTGTCTTGTCGAGGTCTTACAGTGGCCTTGCGAGGAAAGACAGGATGAGCAGGGCGCCTTGCGATCGCATTTGATCTGGTGTCAGATCAGCATACTGTCAGTGAACTCTCGATGGCAGCCACAGTCACACCTTCCTGGCGCGACAGGCGTCGCACTACACCGTATAATTAGGAGGTCAATGTGATGCGAATCTTAGATAGTTCTATATACCCACAGCTTTCCGTGCCGCTCCGGCCACCGAGTCGGGTTCCAGACGTTCAAGATCCATTATCGTTCAGACGAAGAAGTCAGTGGCACCAGAGTATTAGCGAACGTGGCAGGAGACTACTTTGAGTCTCTATTTACCAGTCAACCACAACAGTATGTCTTAAGGTTGATGGCGAGTGGAGAAGTCAAGGGCGGAGCCGAAGGGGCGCGGGGCGGGTTCCTCGGACGGAAGCCATCAATCGCCCTAGGTGCTTAGTATCAACGTCCGGCCAGCTATGAGTGGCTAGAAGCAGTGGCCATCTCGGGATGCGAGGACTACGAGATGGCCGTCTTTCCTCCGACCACTTCTTCCATAGCGTCATCGTCTACGGCATATAGATAGGTAGCACCTCCGTTTTCCTTGTTGTATTAATACATATGTAATGATATACGATATATATAAAAGGAACCCCAAAAATCTTCCTGATTGCTCGCGGCCTCACTGTCGAGAACGGGTAAGGTTGCGTATCCTTCTTGATCCAGATCAGATCTTGCCGGCAATATGTCTCCACCAGAGACGGAAACGGAGAAGAGTCTCGCGTCAAGCGACTCACAAGATATCCTACCGCAGGAGGAGAAGCAGCCGGAAGGAAGTTTCAAAGACTATCTGGTACGGGAAGCACTATCATCTGGTCTTCGCGAACACAGCTGACTAGAACGACTCAGAGGATATTCAGCTACGCTGACAAGTACGATTGGTGCTTCAACGCCGTCGCTCTCGTGGCCAGCATAGCCGCGGGTGCTACGCTGCCTCTGATGACCCTTATCTTTGGATAATTCATCGCAAAATTCAATGCATTTCAAAGCGGTCAGAGCAGCCCAGACGCCTTTCGCAACGACATATCCCATTTTGTGTAGGTGTTTGATTCGTGTCCGCAATGTGGACCGTATACTGACTGCTCAAGCTTGTGGTTTATCTATCTCTTCATCGCTAAGTTCTGCCTCATTTACGCATCTTCGGTAACGTTAGCCTCCACGCAGCAATAGTGAGACTTTCTGACTCGAACAGCTCGCCATCTCTGTAGCTGCCATCCGGACGACACGATCCCTTCGACGCGCCTTCTTGGAGCATACCCTTCGCCAGGAGATATGGCATTTTGACAAGCGCTCAACTGGTGCTATTGCCACTCAGGTTACCACCAATGGCAACAGAGTCAGCCAAGGCATTGCAGAGAAGCTGGCTTTCGTGGTTCAGGCTCTCTCAATGTTCTTCTCAGCCTTCATCGTCGCTCTTGCCGTACAATGGAAGCTCTCTCTCATCACTTTGAGCATTGTCCCTGTGATATTTCTTGTCACAGGAGCGTGCATTGGCATCGACGCCCCTCAAGAAGCGAGGATCGTTCGCATCTATTCGCAAGCCTCGAACATGGCACAGGAAACCATCTCATCCATCAGGACTGTTCATGCTTTCTGGGCTCGTGCGAAGATGGTGAAGAAATATGACGACTTTCTCCAACAGGCCCACACTGTGGGCAACAAGAAGTCGCCCATCTATGGAGTGTTGTTCTCTGTCGAATACTTCTGCGTCTATTCCGGCATCGCTCTCTGCTTCTGGCAGGGTTTTAGGATGTTCCAGAGCGGCGAAGTAGCCAATGCTGGCGAAGTATTCACGTGAGCACAGCGCTTCGTACGAGGAACCAATGCTAAACCGCCATAGTGTAGTCTTCGCCGCGCTGATTGCAGCGTCGTCGATCCACACAATTGCACCCCAGATCACAGCATTTGTTAATGCAGGAGCTGCCGCGTCCGAACTCTTCAGCGTCATCGACAAGAAATCCGAACTGGATCCGCTGGACGAGTCGGGAAAGATGCCTAGCGATAGCTGTAATGGCAGTATCGAAATCACAAACCTGGCTTTCGCATATCCCTCTCGCCCTGGCGCTCCCGTTCTACGCGACTTCAACATCTCCATTCCTGCGGGCAAAACGACTGCATTAGTCGGTGCAAGTGGAAGCGGAAAAAGCACTGTCGTTGGTCTACTTGAGAGGTGGTACGCTCCCTCATCTGGGTCGATCATGCTCGATGGGATCGACATTTCGCATTACAACACCTTTTGGCTTAGGAGCCGCATACGGCTGGTACAGCAGGTATGCTCTTCAATTTTGCTTCCGAGTCACGCGGTGGAAATAAGGATTGGTCCATGTTAAGGCGCAGAGAGCCGCTTATTCGTTTGGCGCTTCTCGTTTGCAAGGACAAATTCTTAGTTCCACCGCGAGCGAGTGTGGCCTGTCCTCTAATCTACTGTAGGAGCCAGTCCTGTTCCGAGGTACCGTTTTCGAGAACGTATGCAAAGGTCTACTTGGAGATCAACGTCAACTTTCGGCGGAAGACCAAATGAAGATCGTACGTGAAGCTTGCATTTCAAGTAATGCGGACAGTTTCATTCAAGAACTTCCAAACGTATGTATATTTCATCGTCTGCCTTACCGAAATTTCTCTAACTCTAGCCAGGGCTACCACACCGAGGTTGGCGAACGAGCAGGCATGCTGTCTGGCGGTCAGAGCCAACGCATAGCCATTGCACGCAGCATAGTCTCCGACCCGAAGATCCTGCTACTTGATGAAGCAACAAGCGCTCTAGACCCCAAGGCGGAAAAAGTCGTCCAAGATGCGTTGAGTAATGTGTCTCGCAATCGGACAACACTCGTCATTGCTCACAGATTGGCAACCATAAAAGCAGCGGACAGTATTGCAGTCATGTCTGAGGGAACAGTGATCGAGCAAGGCACCCACTTGGAGCTGATAAACAAGAAAGGACATTACGCAGCTCTGGTCTCAGCACAAGACCTAGGAGATGAAGAAGAGGCACCAGCAACCGTATCTAAACCAGCAGACTTTTCCGAGAAGATTGATCGTCAGATGTCCCTCCAGCCAGAGCTCGAATTGTCGAAGACAGCTGATGCCGAAGCCCAACATCTGGCATCTGGCACCCTGAACTACTCACTCCTAAGATGCATCATCATCATGTTCGCGGAACAGAAGAAGCTTTACTTCTGCTTCATCTTATCGACAATCGCTTGCCTGATCGGTGGCGCGACGTACCCCGCCCAGGCCATCCTCTTCTCTAGGGTCCTGCACGTCTTCCTACTAGAAGGCCAAGAGGCCAGAGACCAAGCCAACTTCTACTCGCTATTGTTCTTCATAGTTGCGCTCGGCAACTTGCTTGCCTATTTTGTCATTGGCTGGATTTGCAACTACATTGGGCAGACAGTGACGCACAGATACCGACGGGAGATGTTCGATCAGGTCTTAAGTCAGGTAAGCTGTTGTGCCAGACAGTCCGTATCTATACCGTTGGCTGATAATATGTCAAAAGGACATGGACTTCTTCGATCGATCTGGAAACACTTCAGGCGCGTTGACGTCTAAACTCTCGACCTTACCTACTCAGCTACAGGAGCTCATCAGCGCCAATGTCCTTCTCATATTCATCGTCGTCGTAAACATTGTCTCAAGTAGTACACTGGCCATCGCGTATGGGTGGAAGCTGGGTTTGGTGATCGTCTTTGGAGGTCTACCTCCCATTGTCATGTCTGGTTACCTCAGAATAAGGCTGGAGACGAGAATAGAAGGTATCAACAGCGAAAGATTTGCAGATAGTGCCAGTCTGGCAAGCGAGGCGGTAACAGCAATTCGAACGGTCGCATCTCTGACCCTAGAGAGACCGATACTGGATCAATACTCGGACATGCTTGATAGCATCGTTCGCCGCTCGATCAAGTCTCTCTTATGGACAATGTTCTGGTTCGCCTTGTCTCAATCCTTGGACTTTCTCGTGGAGGCTCTCGGATTTTGGTACGGAGGGCAGTTACTGGCGTCAGGAGAGTACACCACTGAGCAGTTCTACGTCATCTTTATTGGTGTTCTGTTCGCTGGCCAAGCTGCCGCACAGTTCTTTGGCTACAGCACCAGTCTCACAAAAGCCGTCGGAGCCGCCAATTATATACTCTGGCTGCGCACTCTTAAGCCGATCATGCAGGAGAACGACCAGAACCGCGCGAAAGGACCGGAAGGAGATCCTGCGATTCAGGTACAAGATGTCGATTTCAACTACAAGCAGCGGGAAGCATCTCGGGTTCTGCGAGGAATTACGATGACAGTGAGATGCCCCATGATACGAGGCGAAACCATTACTGACCCACGCAGATCGAACCAGGCCAATCAGTCGGAGTCGTGGGAAGCAGCGGTTGCGGCAAATCGACGCTCATCTCCTTGCTCGAACGTTTCTATGACCCCACTTCAGGCCGCATCTGCCTTGACGACAAAGACGTTGCGGAGATGTCGCCTCGCCGCTACCGGGGCCACATGTCCCTGGTACAGCAGGAGCCAACCCTATACCAAGGCTCAGTTCATGACAATATCTGCTTAGGTCTCAACGCAGACCCGCCAGAAGACCAGCTCCGCGAGGCATGTCGTCAGGCAAACGCACTCGATTTTGTGCAGTCACTGCCCGAATCCTTCAACACGCCATGTGGGACTCGAGGTATACAGTTCTCTGGAGGTCAGCGCCAGCGCATTGCGATTGCAAGGGCTATGATCCGGAATCCGCGCCTATTACTGTTGGACGAAGCGACGTCGGCCCTCGACACGCAGTCGGAGCGGGTCGTGCAGTCAGCACTCGATGAGGCGGCCTCGACCAGGACTACGATTGCAGTTGCACATCGCTTATCGACCATCAAGAACGCGGACGTCATCTTTGTGTTTGCGAACGGGAGGATCGCGGAGAAGGGGACGCATGCCGAGCTGCAAAGGCTTAGAGGAAGGTATTATGAGATGTGCGTTGCTCAGTCGTTGGATCAGGCGTGATCCAGAGGTTGCTTTGAAATAGACGATACCCCTATACATGAGATCATTGCATGCCTTTGTCAAAATGGACACGTGATGCCACATCTTCGTAGACTAGTTGGACCGGTTGCGAGACCACGCCATCCGAATGTTGTATCGTAAGCTAGACCGAAAACTAGAAGCCGAGGTCTCATTTGTATATATATGTGCTCTTTCTTGCTCTATGACCGTCACTCAAGTAAAACCCGGTAAAGGATCTTGCTGCTAAGGGCGTCCGCGGTAGTCTGGGAGCTGAGCGTACCATCACTTGTACGGAGTATTCCTAGTGGGGCTGACCCTTTTGCTGTCCCCTTCATAATGAACCCCGTCGCTATATGTAGCCTCTAGCCTCAGCTTTCTTGCCAAATGCCTTAGGGGATTGCAGCCTTCCGGCGTATGATCTTGTGAGGGGAGGCGAAGAATATAGAATCGCTGCGGGGAGGAGGGTGCTGGTTTGGTGAGGAGAGCGAGAGGTAGAGAGGGAGAGGGCGTGGTGGGATGCTGGATCACCTAGTTCTATTCTAGGTCAAGTGTCGCGTCACCCCTGCTCACCTAGCTCACTCGCTAAAGCGGCAACGCCCGCGGAGAGCGGGGGGATCTGTTTGCTTGAACCGCCAGTGCCGCCAAGGAAACACCCCACTGAGACAGAAAAATCATGGAAGACAAAAATAGTCCACCGCCCACAGACCCTCCAATATACAAGCATTTGAACGCGAAAACACAGGGTCTACTTCGTCAATCGAACAGGTTTCACCAAGAGCAAGAGCAAGAGCAAGCAGCAACAATGTCAATGGAGCAGACGTGAGTGTTGCGAAGATTGGAATGAGAGTGATCGTGAAGCTCACGGGCTCTACAGTTTCATTGCTATCAAGCCAGATGGCGTCCAGGTCGGCAGCCTTTCCACTTCCAATCCTCCTGATTGAGCAGGAGACTATGGTGCTAATCTATCCTCACAGCGTGGACTTATTGGCGAAATTATCTCAAGATTCGAGAAGCGTGGGCATGCCTTCCCATATCCATCCTCCAAAAATAGCATACTGATATGGTGCACAGTTACAAGCTCGCAGCCATGAAGCTTGTGACCCCTTCGAAAGAGCATCTCGAGAAGCACTACGAGGATCTTGCCAACAAGCCCTTCTACAAAGGCCTCGTTACTTGTATGTCGTGGATACTCCGCCAGACTCAGGTATCGGATTTAGGAACAAAAAACGCTGACGTTTTATATAGACATGTTGAGCGGACCTATCTGCGCTATGGTCTGGGAAGGACGTGAGGCTGTCAAGATTGGTCGAGGTACGTGAAGCACGTCAGAGTATTTATTTCAGGTCTGGGGCTAAATCTCGCAGTTCTTCTTGGTGCTACCAACCCATTGGATTCAGCCCCTGGAACTATTCGTGGCGACCTCGCTATTGTACGTGGCTTCCTACGCCAAGTCGTATTGCGTCTCGAGTGGCTAATGCAGTGGATAGGATGTTGGCCGAAATGTCTGCCACGGCTCGGACGCCGTCGAGAGCGCGAAGAAAGAGATTGCGTTGTGGTTCGAAAAGGGAGAAGTGATCTCATACAAGCAGGCTGAGCATGATTGGATATATGAGAAGTAGATCAGTTGCGGGTACGGGTTTCACGGGGCCGAGAAGATAGAAGCGAACCGTGATGATGCCAGCTGATGACATGGAATCTACAAACAAAAGTTGCCATTCTTCCTACTGCTTTTCCGCCAAAGTCTTACTATACGTCCCTTAACCAGATTGATGTTTCCCACAAACCTCCACTGACTTGATACAGACGTGTCTCGGTCACTTTACGCTCATCACATGAAGATGACGACTGCGACAAAAGAGCTCTAGTATTGATACCGAGAAGGGATCGGAAAGACCGACCATCAATGCATCCTCCAGCTGTACGATCACTGGACAGCTCGTCCACCTCCCAAGAATTCTCTCACTCCAAATTAGGCGAGCTGCAAGAAGGCTCTCAAGGTCGAAGGAGTAGCAAGTTATTCCTCCAGGCTGAACGCCCTCCGGTCTATGAGGCTCGCTATCACATTCATTCCCAACGCTTCGGACAAAATTGTAATGATATTGCCCTTCCATCTTCACCTTCATACAGGTTTCAATGATTTGAGCGGCGTATGATGAACAGCGAGGCAGAATGGACTGTTGGCGGCTGCCCGTCTGCCCCTTCATCTGGACTGGGGTGTCTGAGCGACTACTGAAACGAGAAAGGTCAGAGCATTCGTTCGTTGAGTGCGGCCTGCTTTATCATGATCAAATCTTTAGCTGATAGCTGAACGTTTCGTATGCGGATGTGCGACTTGGGCGACGTTTGACCTGAGCTCTCCGTCTGTATAGCATACAACAATAGGGGGATCTTAGACTGTTGTGTTCCTATAACAGTAAGGTAGGAACAGTCTCAAACCCCCTAATATGATTCAGGAAAGGCTAGTCTTGGCAGGCTTGGCGAATCTCAGTCGCGACAAACTTCCCGTCCCCAATTTTAGGTGGCCTATTATTTTCAACGTCCAGACTTGCGCATCAGTATCATTGTGGGGACGAAACAAGTTTGATGTTTGCATCCGCATTCGCGACGGTACAAGCGATTGACGCTTCATGAACCGTCCAGGCATTGCCACCATCTTGGGGACAACGTACCCAGATGAAAATATTCCGCGATGCGTATACATAAATTATACCTCTCCCTTCATTGATTTAACGGACAAGCGATTCTCTCTATTCCATAGTATCTGCAAACCCGCCAGCGATGTTTCCCAATATCGTTCTCCCACTGTTCCTAGTTTCTGTCTTCTCGGTCTTGACCAGCAGTGCAACCCCAATTGAAGTCGGCCAAGACCTTGTGCTCCGTGACAATAGGTATCATCTTAACTGTAGTAATGCGCCTGGTGTGGTCGCCGGCTAGTGAGTAATTCCCGAAAGCGTCAAGGCAATTGATAGCTAACATCTTACCATAGCCCTGTCTCCCAGAGCGACATCGTCCTTGGCACAGATCTTCCGCAATCGGGCTCGAACCAAAAGTGGATGAAGTTCGTTGTGCCGTTCATTGTCAATCTTTTCGTCCCAGACCTTTTAAGTCGTCGAAGGCTTGATACAACGCCATTGTGCTTGCTCGAGTCCTCTCACGTCTCGACTTCTTGATGGTGATAAGTAATGCTGACTCTGAGGGATATCTAGGTACTTATGGTGCACCGCCAACACCAAAACCTACACATTCTTCGACTTCGGCGAGATGAATCCCTATCCGCAGGGTTACTTCAACGTCTATGAAGCTCTCAATCAAGCGAAAGTCCAAGCTCACAATTGGATCATAGCCAACGGCGATACCGGATTCAACAAGGACGGCTTGGACGTAGCCTGGAGTCCCAACGTTCCAAACACCAACGTACGAGTGTTCGTGCGCGACAATGTCGGAAAAATGACTTACGGTATCCTCGAGGCTGCACTTACTGGTCTCCTGGTGGCTGTGCAGAACTACAATAAGGGGAATTACCCGATGGTGTTTCAGATTAATGATGGTGCTTGGGGTGAAGTCGGAATTGGTTACGTCGGTCTCATACCAGATGACCGTGTCCAAACTTGGAGGACCGACAAATGCGTGTATGAAATATCCGCTGACGGCCTAAAGCCGTGCTCGGATGTAGAAGCAAGGAGATTACATATTTGACTCGCACGGTTTGTTCGCTATGTATAACATAAATTTCAAGTCTCGTCAGAGGAGAGGTGTGTTGTCTGATCAATATGCATGGTTGTTCTTAGAAGTATAATGGTTACTGTCTTGGGATTGAGTGCTAGTATGGTGTTGCGAGCTCCCCACTTTCTCATCCGGATAGTGGCTAACCTTCTCTTGATTTGTGAGAGAGCTGGAGCTGTCAAAGAGCATGTTCCGCGACGAAACGACCAAGAAGACCGTCAAACCAGTCTAGATGGGCTTTCGCGCACAACATCCTCGCATCCAGACATATTACCCTGATTGGAAATATTACGATTGGAGGGAAAGTGTGATTGACATGTCAGGCACAACTATGACTCGCTGCATGAGGCATAAGTACGGTCCGCTGTTTGTTCTCTCGTCCCACTGTATTACAAATGTGGTACACATGCAAGTCAAGTTTCAGATCGATCATCTAGGAAGATTGCGGATATTCCCACCTCTTACCAATCCACTTTCATACTCTCCTCGGCGCTTTCGGACCTTTATCAAGAACACAGAAAGCCAAAGGACAAGGTACTCTCACGCATTCTGGCCTAGAAGAGCACCTAGCTTCGTTGGGTTCCAATGCGTTTCGAGTTATGCACCCATGGCCAATAGAGATATCATCAACGTACTGGCTCCATGCACCTAATGCTTCTTGCACTAGGCTTGAAGAAGGTCACTATGGTATAGAGAGCCACCAATGTGACCCCGCACAGACAGCGCAGTGTAAGCCGGAAGCATGCCTCGTGACAGGTTTGTGGCGCAAGAAATCTACGTCCGTTGAATCCAACCACTCTACAAGATCAGCTTCATTTCACAAGACAAATAGCTTCCTTTCTGTCCTCTAATCATTAGTTCTACATCGGAACAGCCACCTGATACCGTAGCCAGAGAATCTGGCAAGGCCCAGTTCCGAATTATCACAATAGCCTGATGGCTTACCTAGGTTACAACAACGGCTTCTACAATGCAAGTCCCCTTCCCGCCCGATAAACAGCAGCCAACTCACAGCAAATACTAGTATCCTTCATACTCCTCTCCATATACATCTCAGTATACGCAACAACCATATCCATCATCCGGATATCCCCACCAGCAGTTCTCATCATCCTCATATCTTCACCCACCGGTTCCATATCCTCAGCTACCAACATACTACACCCTCCCCATCGGTTCCTACATCACAAGCAGCAACCCCGATTACGTACCATCCAGCATTCCCATGAGACAAACTGCCTTCATCTCCAACAACAGCACCTCCCAACCCCAACGTCCCGAACACAAGCAAGGACCCCAACACCATCCCAAACCCCATCTGCAACACGCCGCTCCATCGTCACCAAAACACAAAA